>UMFM01021378.1_pt1 | contig 48913 bp, 30 predicted proteins | sample 1965011 | NCBI WGS metagenome assembly UMFM01 (sample SAMEA4836046, study PRJEB28245) | human gut metagenome | biome: gut microbiome; material: fecal sample | place: Denmark | collected 2008 | reverse complement strand
TCCCTATAGAGACCAGCGTGCCGACTCCGCTTTTCAAGACATGCCCACAAAAGACAGCTATCACATTGCGATGTTTGAGAAGCAATTTCTCCCAGATTCCAGCACCATCGTTCACTGTGCGCCCAGACTCTTTGCCGATGCCATATCCTTGAGGGCGCCACCAGTCTTTCCCGTCATGCAACGTACTGTCACAATACAAATAGGCGTGTGTATTCAATATGACAAGCTTATCCGGATGAATACCCACTATGGAATCGGCCCATTGCAGAGCCTCATCAGAAGGCCCGAATTCCAGATTCAAGACCAGCCAATCGGTATCGCCCGACCTGAAATTTATGAAATAGTTATCCAATGTCTTTCCATCTGCACTACCTCCCCAATAGCTCTTCCGCTTATAGCCGGAAAGAGGAAAATACTTGTTGGCCATTGCAGTGTTATGTATGTCCGAAAACTTACCGGGTTTACTGCCAATATCGTGATTTCCCCATACGACAGAATAAGGTATTCCTGCTTGGCTGACACGATGAAAAGCTTTCTGCATATATGCCCATTCCACCGGAGAATTATCTTGTGTCAAATCTCCCACTTGGAACACGGCATCTATTTTCTTACGGTTGGCAACCAACCAGTCCACTTGCGAATCGAAGACCTCCGGACATTGCTCCAGATAAGTCTGCGTATCCGGCAATACCACAAAAGTACTTACCCGACCGGAAGTGGTGCAAGAAGTTAAAAAAGCGCCCCCTAAAAAGAGCGCTCCGATAACAGACAATATTCTCATCATTTTTTCTTCTGATTAAACAGCCACTCCATAAAATCAGGATAGTTGAAAGCCGGATTCCAACTACCATGATTACAACCAGGAAATTCAATATATTCCACATCGGCACCAATAGCTTTCAAGGCCCGATATGCTGCACGCGATCCTTCAGGAGTTACTACATTATCCGCATCTCCATGAAAAATACGGAACTTGACCGATTTGCCAGCCTTCAACCGTGCCGGATTCACTGTTCCACAAATAGGTATTGCTGCCGCAAAAATCTCCGGATAGCGGACAGCCATGTCAAATGTACCCATTCCTCCCATAGAAAGTCCCATAACATAGATACGGTCTTTGTCTATCTGCGGCATGGCCAGATAGAAATCCAACAACTCTTTCAACGTACGGAAAATAGGAGAAACAGGCACTTCCAACGGCATATCTGCCGGAGCAAAAGATGAAGGGCGCTCCGTATATGCCCAATATCCGGTTTCAGGACACAGCGGAGCCAAAATAAACGCCGGATACTTTTCGCGGTTTACAGGATTAAGCCACATCTGCCCACCATGAACCAATTGTTTCTCATTATCATTGCCACGCTCTCCGGCACCATGCAGGAAAAGCACCAAAGGATACTTTTCATCAGGTTTCATCACCTCTGGACGCAACAAACGATACAACAATGTATCTCCACGGGAAGAGATATAAGTTTCCTTTTGAAAGGTTTCTTGTGCAAACGAAAACAAGAAAAAGAATAATCCACAAAGGATGCCGATTATACGTTTCATCTTATTATTTATTTTACATGTTTAACTTCCGAACGTAAAGATACACCATTTTCATTGAAAGCCTCCACACAAAAATAATAATCCTGATCAGCAGTAAGGGTTTTCATCAATAAATCAGTCTTATCATAGACCATCCAAGAGCTGTAAAGTTTGTCCGGTGCAATGCCCCAAAGTATGTTGTAACCTTGTGCACCTTTCACAGCCTCCCAACGGATGGAGATGTCACGACGGTCTGCTTGGCGGTCAAGTACCAACTTTTTGGGTTGTTGCGGTGCCTTCCCCGTACCCAATCCAAAGACGCGAAGTTCAGATATAGCCAGATTCGGTGTCGGTATATCTATATTTTTATAACGGATATAACGGGCAGACTTGGGTAATGCCAGTTCAACATAATCATTCGGAGTATCCCTATAACTTTCCTTACGGTCCACCAATATATCCCAATTCTCACCATCAAGAGAACCTTCGATGAGATAACGGTGATGGAGTCCTTCGTAGCGACCGTACATATTACTTTGATAATCGTGATAGTTTATCTGAACAGCATACACATCAGCAGGTTTCTCTAAATCAATCATCACCCACTGCCGTTCGTCATTAGCCTCGGCAAGCCAAAAAGTTTTAGTCAGTTCATCCGTTAGGGCATCTGCCTTAAATTCGTCTTTTGTAGTAAAAGCCGTCACCGGCTTGCCATACGAGAGCAACATCCAGCCACGGAACTGTCCAGCCTTGCCCGGTACGGCAGGTGCATAACGGGGATAGTCTCCGAAACGGGTATCTACATACATAATGCCATCTTTATCAAACCCTGCCGGAAACATACAAAGGCGACGTTCCCAATTCACATTGATAGAGAGTGACATCGAAGCAAAATGCCAATACTGCCCCCCAGGACCAAGCACGGTACTTCCATGTCCGGCACCGTTCATATAACCACCCGGCTTGTAGGACACCGGATTATGCTTTTGGTAAGTATAAGGCCCTATCGGATAATCGGCCACATAAACACCATCGGCATAGACATTGAATTCCGTTCCCGGAGCACCGTATTGCATATAGTATTTCCCATTATGCTTCGTCAGCCAAGGCCCCTCAATATATCCGCCCAATACAGTATCCGTATGGTTTTCACCGAAACGTTCCCAGCCATGTTTAGGCATATCCAAATTGAAGAGTTCTTTCGTTTCTCCCTTCTTGATGAAACGCCGGTTCTTGTCCAGTTCCATTCCCCTGATAGGATACACATTGGAAGAACCCCAGAACATATACGCTTTACCGTCATCGTCAATAAACAAATCGGGATCTTGCAGATTATGCAAAATTGCCGGAACAGCTTCCCAGTTTCCTGAAGCCGGATTATCCGTATAAAGGATACTCATGGAACCGGAAGGATCACCGGTCACATAAAGTACCGAATCTTTGTAATTATGTGCCGCCGGAGCATTACACCCTTGCGGATACCAGTTCCTGCCCGGACGTACAAACTCCCAGTTCAGCAAATCCCTGGAACGCCAATAACCGTGTGAACGGGTAACAAACATATAATATTCACCCCGAAACTCCACCACAGCAGGATCGGCACCAGAACGGTAGGAGATACTCTTATCCGAATTATAAATCATATACGTGTAATCGATATTCAAAGGATTACAATAAGTATCCATACGCATGTCCTGTGCAGAAAGGAAATTCGCCAAACACAACAGCAGCACCAGACCACTTAATCTTTTCATCATATTATCCACATTTATATTTCTAAATATTCATTTATACATCACGAAATATGCACCATTATTTACACAGAGATTCAGGAACATCATATTCTTCCTGCAGGCGGGCAAGTTCCGCTTTCAATTCTGCAGCAACCTTCTCCATCCCTTTTTCACCATACAAATTATGCATTTCTGCCGGGTCCTCCTTCAAATCATAAAGTTCCCACTTGTCATCCACATAAAAATGCATCAATTTATAGCGCTCCATCTTGACACCGTAATGTGCACGGACACTATGAAAACCGGGGAATTCATAATAGTGATAGTAAAGTGACTTCCTCCAGTTTCGTGGAGTATTTTCTCCCTCTACCAACCGACGAAATGACACTCCCTGCATGTCTTCAGGAATCTCAATTCCACACATATCGAGAAAAGTGGGAGCGAAATCAATATTTTGAGTTAATCCTGTTACCTGCGTTCCAGGCTTAATATGTCCCGGCCAGCTCATTACCATCGGCATACCGAAAGACTCCTCGTACATAAAACGTTTATCAAACCAACCGTGCTCGCCCAGATAGAACCCCTGGTCTGTAGTATAAACGACAATCGTATTTTTATCCAATCCGGTACGCTTCAAATAATCCAATATTTCTCCTACACTCTCGTCCACGCTTGCCACACAAGCCATATAATCCTGCAAATAACGCTGATATTTCCATTCTACCACCTCTTTGAAAGTACGCTGTTTCGAATAAAATTCATTGTTCCGTTCACGATAGGCATCCATAAAACGGCGGCGCTCATCCGGCTCCATCGTACCAAGAAAAGCATGAGGCCACGGGTCGAATAGCAGACTGTCGCTATTCATACCCGCAACCATCTTCAAGTCGTGACCTTCGTACATATCACGGTATATATTCATCTTCTGCATTTGTGCCGCATAACGTCCTTCGTATGCATCATAATAATTGTCGGGTAAAGGGAACTGCGTGTGTTCGTACAAATGATAATGCCGTTCGGCAGGCACCCAATTACGGTGAATGGCTTTGTGATGCATCATCAGGAAAAAAGGTTTATTCTTATCCTCGCGCCCACTCATCCAGTCTTCACAATATTGAGTGATGAGGTCAGTTACATATCCTTTATGCCGAGTGGTATCTCCCTCGGTAATAAAATACGGATTATAATAATCTCCCTGATCATTCAAAATCATCCAATGGTCAAACCCGGTAGGCTTTGAAACAAGATGCCACTTGCCGATAATGGCTGTTTCATAACCGTTTGCTTGCAATATCTTCGGCAGTGTCTGCTGCGAACCGTCAAATCCTTTATTTCCATTCCTCATAAAACCATTCTTATGACTATGCTTACCAGTCAGTATGGCTGCACGACTGGGACCGGAAATGGAATTGCAACAGTAATTATTCTGAAATACCGCCCCTTCATGCCCAATACGGTCAATATGGGGAGTAGGAGCTATTTTACCTATGGGATGTCCATATATACTCATTGCTTGTCGGGCATGGTCATCACTCATGATAAAAATAATGTTAGGACGCCTGTTTCCTATTCCTTGTTTCTGTTCTTGTCCTTGCATCCAAACCGAAGGAACAAAGGGCAACAAGGCAATTCCCCAGGATAGTTTATTTTTCATGTATTCATTATTTGTTGTAATTTATCAAAGGCGTAACACCGTTTTATAATTTATTGATTATCAGCACAGTTAGAATGCAGTGCATTCAATATACAACTGAACCCTATTCAGTATACGACTGAATGGCATTCACTATACGACTGAATTAGGTTCAGTATACAAGTGTTTCTTGAGCCCTTATGATTTGTAAATAATGCAGAATAGAATTAGACGAGTGCCTCTTTACAGTTTCAAAGTAACCAATACGGGAGCATGGTCGGAAAGATAGCCATTGTCCGGCTTATCGCCAACTGTGCGGTAACGCTCCACCTCTACAGAAGCATTTACGAATATAAAATCTATCAGCCTGCGCTTCTCCACCGGAATACGTCCGAAGTCATGAAAGCTCCATGTCGGTCCGTAAACGACCTTTGCCGTGGAACAAGCGTTCCTCATTCCACCTTCCGTCAATATAGTAACCGGCTCGGAGTCTACCGTTCCATTAAAGTCTCCAGTGATAACTACCGGAAGCTCTCCCGCTATTTGCTTTATCTTCTCGAGTATTAACTTAGCGCTTTCTCGACGTGCCACCTCACCTACATGGTCAAAGTGGGTGTTGAAAGCAGCTATTTTCCTGCCACTCACCTTGTCTTTCAACACAGCCCAAGTCACGATACGTTCGCATGCCGCATCCCAACCTTTCTTTCCGATGGAATCGGGAGTCTCGCTCAGTCCGAAATCTCCGTTCTTCAAAAGCTCAAAACGATCTGTCTTATAAAAAAGGGAGCAATATTCGCCTTTCTCTTTTCCATCTGCACGACCTACGCCAAGGGCAGTATATTGAGGAAGGCGCTCCTTCAGGTCATCGAGTTGATTCTTTACCACCTCCTGCATGCCCACAATGTCCGGAGCATAATAAGCAATCATCTGTGCTGCATTATCCTTACGGTATTTCCAGTTATTCATACTGTCCGCTACATGATCCAGACGGATATTAAACGACATCACCTCCACCTTAGCTTCCGGTTGCTTGCCGCACGAGGCGACAAGCAATACGAAAGCAACCAATACACTATTGAAAAGCACGTTTTTCATGGTTATAATCCTTTTTAATCTATATAAAATTCACCAAAATCAAATCCAGCCAAACCTAATCAGCCTTATTCAAATAAGGAGACGTAAAGCCTAATCTCTTCAATCCCTTCTGTACATCGGGATGACTCATGAAAAGCTTCCAAATCAAACCGGTGCGATAGTTCTCTATCATCACGATAATCGGTCCCTGGTCAATGGCAAGATACGAAGGCGCAAACCAATCCTCAGTCAGATTAAATGCATCCTTGAAACCATATTCACCCCAAAGACGGTCACCCAGTTCTTCATAGAAATAGCGCATGGCCTCCAAAGAATATTCCGGTGCATAAGGGATGGATGAAAGGGCCGCAGTAGGCGTAATCACGCCGCGATCATTTCCGGGACTATGGGCAGAATAGCCTTTATCACCGTCACTAGCTGTCAATCCCCAGCATTTCTCACCGTAACCCTTATATCCCTTCGGATTGTCAATACAATAGGCACGGTTAATCAAGGTATGAGCCTTCATTTGTTCCTCGTAATTGGCATAGCGGTCCTTCAAACCATGCGGATCAAGCCCCATATAGGAGTAATGAGTAAAGAACAAAGGACCGCCCTTGCCGTTATTGTCCCCGAGAGGAAGCCTGATGCCATAATACTCCCGACCGTTCAGAAAAGTATTCGCACTGGCCCAGCCTTTATGATAAACGCTCCCAGCAATCGGATAAGTAGGAGAAGACGCACCCAAGATATACACAATGTGGCACTCATTATGACCTTTAATCTGGTGATTCATCGCCCATCCGTTATTGGGTGACCAATGCCAGTACATCACATCCTGCCCCTGAGTGAAAAAATTCCACTCTGCTTGGCGCCACAGATTATTAATCATTCCCCTGATACGGTTTTCCGTCGGATTATCCTTTATAAAATACTGATGGGCAGCCAACAAGCCTTCGAACATGAAAGCGGATTCTACAATATCCGCTCCATCGTCTTTACGGCTGAAAGGAATGGTCTTACCGGTTTTACCGTTCATCCAATGTGTCCACATGCCGTGATAACTGTCGGTATTCTTGTCGCTCAAGAAACGAACAATCTTCAGTATACGTTCAGCACCTTGTTCACGGGTGATAAACCCACGTTCTATGCCGACAATGATAGCCATCACTCCGAATCCCGACCCACCAATGGTAGCTGTCTCGGCACCACCGTTACTCCGTTCATGCGCCAATCCGGATTCAGGATGGGCAAAATCCCAAAAATAACGGAAAGTTTGCTTCTGGACGAGGGTCATAAGTTCGTCGTCAGAAAGCTGCTTCTGCGTTTTCTGTCCCGAAATCAAATTAAAAGGATATAGCAAAAGTATCAAATATAGCAATATTCTCATCATAATCATTCTTTTAGTTTAAGCACGGACTCTGAAAGCCAAGCTTCTTCAGTCCTTGTTGGATTTCCGGTATAGACATAAATAAATTCCAAAGGAGACCTGTTCTATAATTCTCTATCATACAGATTATCGGCCCTTGGTCAATGGCTATGTACTGAGTATCGTACCAATCTGCCGTCAAATTAAAGGCATCTATAAAACCATAATCCTTCCAAAGTTTGTCTCCCATCTTATAATAGAAAAAATGCAGCGCTTCCATTGACTCCTCCGGAGTATAAGGAAATGCAGACAAAGCGGCTGTTGGAGCAATGACCCCTTTATCATTAGTAGGTGAATGAGCTGAATATCCCGTATCGCCGTCACTTGCCGTCAATCCCCAACAAGAAGCGCTATAACCCGTATATCCTTTAGGATTTTCCTTACAATAATTGTAATTAATCAATGTATGATTACGATTTTGCATCCAGTAATCGGCATATTGGTCTTCCAGTCCTTGCGGGTTAATGCCCAGAAAAGAATATTGAGATAAGAACAGCGGTCCCCCTTTATCCGAACCTAAAGGAAGAGTGATGCCATAATAAGATTTTCCATTCCTGATTCCTCCATTTTTAGCCCAGCCCGCTTCATATACAACTTTATTGATAGCATGTGTTGGAGACGAAGCAGCAAGTATATAAGTAATCAGACATTCATTCCATCCTCTTATTGCCAGGTTCTTCTCAAAACCGTAATCGGGACTCCAATGCCAATATAGTACATCTTCACCATTTTTCTGGAACCAAGTCCAGTCAATAGCTTCCCAAAGACGGGTTATGTCGGCACGCAACCTGCTTTCTACTTCCATATTTTCCTTGAAATAGGCTCGAGCGGCAAGCAAACCTTGAAATAACAAGGAGGTTTCAACCAAATCGGCACCGTTGTCTTTCTCACTGAAAGGTTTGGTTGCTCCCGTTGCGCCATTTATCCAATGTGCATAAGCACCATGATAAGCCGTACATTCCTTATCAAGAAAAGTAACTATCTTCTGCACCCGTTCAACAGCTTGCTGACGGGTAATAAAACCCCGTTCAGCAGCTACCAGCATGGCCATCACGCCAAAGCCAGTACCACCGGTAGTAACGACATCGCCCGAAGTAGTACGTTCGCGCGCCATTCCGGAATATTCATGCCCAAAGTCCCAGAAGTACTTGAAGGTCTGCTTCTGTACCAATGTCAACAAGTCCTCATCAGGAATACGCTCAAACTTATCAGTATCATCCATTCCTGTCTTAATCATACAAACCTTGCCATTGGAAAGCAGTACCCCGGAGGTGGACTTCACCCCCGGATTGACAATCAATTTATACGATGACAAGATTTTAAACCCCTCCTTAGGAGTCACCGATACTTTTTTCTCTTGCAGGAACTCATAATCGCAGCTTATAGGAAGCTCCTCATGTTTCAAAGCAATATTGTTACGGGCTGAAGCCTCATCTACAGCATCCGAGAACTCCAAAACAATGGCTACATTGGGAGCAACATTCTCAAATGTCTGTTGGTTTTGTTGGTCACCCACAATGATATTCTTCAACTCGAAAGGCTGATTCACCTCAGGTTGATTATCACCACCGCACGCAACCAACAAAAGACATACTATGAAATATAATACTTTCATCTTAGCATCAGATTAAAGTGTAGCTTCATTCTTTTCCAGAGTAAATACTCTGAATTTCGGTTGCCGTCAACACCTTGTCATATAAGCGGAACTGATCAAGCTGACCGGGAAAGTTCTTTGCCCAGGTTTGTGCTCCTGCACCCGAAGTAAGACTCGGAGTAGTGCTGAACTGAAATGCACCAACAGCCAAAGAAGCGCCTACATTATTAAACTTCAATTTCCCACAATCAGGCAATTCTTTGGTAAAGACCCCCTCACCATTACGATAAACAGTAATGGTAGAAGTATTGCCATCATACACAAAAGCCAGATGCACCCATTCGCTACCAAAAATATCATCTATTTTTGCCTCAACCCATCTTTCATCATTCTCTTTTGCTGTCTGATTGAAGATATGAACCTTGAAAAATGCCTGAGTCTCGCTATTATTATTCTCCAAGAAGATGTCGAAGTTGCCCCAGAATTTAATAGAGTTAGGGATAGAGAACAAACCTTGCGCAGAAGTATTCTTAGTGGTTCTCATCCAAAAAGCTACAGTCAAATCACCGATAGTGGGTATGTTATTTTCCAAAATAGAAGGAGTCTTGGCCAAAATGTAAGCATTTTCAGCACCTTGATAGGCCATGCCAGCGATTCCGTCTTCCACAAACTTGGCATTCCCGTTATCTGCTACCAAAAATCCCCATTCACCTTTATCCCGAATGTCCTCTTCATCAAAAGGAAGATACATCTTCAAAGGAGTAGTAGGTACTTCACCGGTACTCTCAGGGTAGTCGAAAGCAGGATGATCCATATCCTGAAAACAAGACTGCATACACAATGCAAACAGGCAAGAAGCCACAGATACTATATATTTTTTCATAAGTAGTTAGTACATTTATAGATTAATAATTGGGATTTTGAACCAATACACCATTCGACTTGTCAATTTCGTCTTGCGGGATGGGCAACAAAGCATGTCTGTCTTGATAACCGGTCTTGCCTGCAGCATGAAGTACCTCTTTAGCAATACCCCAACGAACCAAGTCGTAGAAACGGTCGAACTCCATACCTAACTCAACACGTCTTTCATGACGAATGGCCTCACGCAGTTCATTCTGATTGTTGGTCGTCACTTCCGGTAGGATTCCGATATTATTGCCACGAGCACGAGCGCGCACCATCTCCAAATAGTTACGGGCAGAAGATAAATCACCCAATTCACAAGCAGCTTCGGAAGCCATTAATACCACATCAGCATAACGTATCAAACGAATATTCACCCAATAACCTCCTTTTGTGAATTTCAAACGCATTGCCGGATCTGTATATACTTTTTTGTTAAAGTATTTAGCTATAACATCGGCATTCGAAACTGGTTTCTCGCCATAAGGCTTGTTAGCAGGTATGGACTCCGGATCGTCCTTGCCGTTGCGTATAAAATAAAGCAGGGTTTCGTCTTTTCTCGGATCACCTTCTTCAAAAGCATCTGCCAATTCTTGAGTAGCGGTGTGTTGCCCCCAACCGAGATTCCACTCGCCTGCGCCACGTACACCCTGAACGGAAGCAAACTGGCTTCCTATATCATTAGAACCTGGTTGTGATTCTGTTGCCGTACATTGCAATTCAAAAACAGATTCACTACAGTTTTCACCTTTTTCCCGGAATATGTCTTCATAAGGTGTTTTCAGATTATATAAACCGGAGTTAATCACTTCTTCAGCGGCAGCCTTCATATTCCCCCAGTCATTACGCATCATGTATGTGCGTGCATGAAGAGAACGAGCAGCTCCCCAAGTGAGACGACCTACATAAAGTTGCTCCCACGTTCTGGGCAGACTGTTTTCGGCTTCCGTAAGGTCAGAATCTATTAATTCATATATCTTTGCCACAGAAGACTTTGGAACATTTGCCTCAGCTGCATCATAAACTTTAAAGTCAATCAAAGGCACTTCACCAAAAGCGCGTACAAGGTTAAAATAACAGAAAGCACGTACAAACAAAGCTTCCCCCTTATTGACGAGGTCACCTTCTGTCAATGACGGGTTTTGGCTCATTTCATCAAGCAAATCATTTACCTTATGTATCAATGAATAGTTTTCATTCCAGTAGCTCTTAATCATCCCATTACTTGCCAAATATTCAAAGTCATCGAACATCTTGCCAGTGGCTGCTCCATCGGACAATGTGCTTCCTTTCTCTGCGTCCTCAGAACGCATACCGTGGATTGCCAATGCAGTATTGCCGCTTGTCAAATGAAAACCGCGCAACTTGGCATACATATTAAACACCTGCGTTTCATAAGTACCACCAGTCAAATCATCCTCTGTCTGCTGTCCAAGCGGTTTTCTATCAAACATATCCTCACACGAAGTTAGTGCAAAGCTTACTGCTAAAAATGCTATATAATAAAATATCTTCTTCATAGTCTGCCTTTATATAATTTTAGAAAGTCAAATTAAAACCAATCGTATAAACTGTAGGCATAGGATAGCCTCCACCATCAATACCAAACGAAATAGCACTTCCGCCCACTTCCGGCGTATATCCGCCGTTACGGCTCCAGGTCTTGGGATTCTGCACATTGGTATAAAGACGCAGTGACTGTACCTTGATACGATTCAACAGTCGTTTGTCAAAGTTATATCCCAATTCGATATTACGGATTCTGAAGAAACTGCCATCTTCGATGAAATACGTGGAAGCCTCCTGATTTATTTTGTGTGAAGGGTCGAGCAAGGGCTCCCAATTGGAAGTGCCCTCTCCATGCCAACGATTCAATTGCTCTGTGCGATAATTCAGTTGTGCATAGCTACTGCTTCCCCAATTACGGTAAATTTCATTTCCATAAACACCCATCATGTCAACAGTCAGGTCCAGATTCTTCCATCCCAAATTAACATTAAAACCGTAAGTAAAATCAGGAGTTGGATTACCTATCATTGTACGGTCATTATCAGTAATTTTGCCATTACCGTCAACATCAGCAAATTTCAAATCACCCGGTGTTACCGAACCAACCGAGTTAATCGGAGAGAAACGGATGTCGTCTTCGTTCTGATATACACCCTCAACCTTGTAACCATAGAAATAGCCAATCGGATAACCTTCGGAAACACGTGAGGGACCACTGATAATATTATAGTCTTTGTTTACCAGTGAAAGCACCTTGTTATCAATAGTGCTCAAATTAGCACCTAATCCATATCTCCAATCTTCCCCAATCTTGTCGTTCCAAGAAGCACTAAGTTCAAAACCGCGATTGCGAATCTCACCCACATTCTGTAATCCGGGAACAGTACCTGCAATACCCGGAATGGAAGTCAACATATCTTTTGTTGTTTTGTTATAATAAACCGGAGAAAGCTGCAAACGATCATTGAACATATGCATGTCAAAACCTACTTCCCATGAATAATTACGTTCCCATCCCAAAGTAGGTGAAATCAGTTTGTTGGGGCCTTTACCCGCAATGATATTGTCACCGAACACAGCTGAACCCGAACTAACAATGGTGGCGTATGCCGGATAACTGGAACCGGTATTCTGGCTGCCCAACACACCCCAAGAGCCTTTCAACTTCAAGAAGTTAATTACATTTTGGTTCTGCATAAACTTCTCTTCGGTCATTACCCAACCGGCACCGAAAGAGTAAAAGTTGTCCCAAGTATTACCTGTCTTATAGAAAACAGATGAACCGTCCCTACGGAAAGAAGCATTAAGTAAATAACGATTCTTGTAGTTATACAATGCTCTGAACAAATAAGACATGGTAAATCTGTCACTCTGAGAACCGCCATTAGTTGCCGTAGATACATCGTCGATGGTAGAGAGCCACCATCTGTCCGGGTCGTCGCCCACCAAAATGCCGTAGCCCGCAAGCTGGCTGCGTCCACCACTCAAACTGGAAGACTCATTGTAATTGGTGGTAAGACCGGCAGTCAATGTCAATCCATGATTACCAAACTGTCCGAGATAAGTCAACACATAGTCAGACTGTGCAGCAAGAGAGGTAGACTTGCTTTGGTTCACACTTTCTCTTTCAGTCAACCGTTCTTCCCCCCCCTCCACATCGGGATTATAAACATAAATCAGCGGAGAATATGAACGTCCCTGGCTAGAAGCATAGTCCATAGAGAAAGTCGCTTTGAACGTAAGGTTCTTTAGAATATCTATCTCTCCGAACACATTACCTGCCACGCGATAGTTTTCAGACTTGTTGTGAGCACCGCGCAACTCTGTTTCAATAAGAGGATTCCACACTTGTGCACGCTGGAAGTCGGGCAGCGTATGTATCAGTCCCGATTCAAGGTCATGAGTAGGAGCAATAGGAGCAGCCTTCAAAGCACCATCCACACCCTTTGCATCAGGATACTTAGCACGAACTCCATTAAGTTGGAAACCAAAACGCAGGAAATCGGTTACACTATATTCACTGTTCAAGTTTACGGTAAACTTATTGAGCTTTTCCGTTTTAATGGAACCTTCTTCCATGACGTAACCCAAACCCAAATAAAACTTGCTCTTATCCGTTGCACCTGTAATGCTCACATTGTTATTGGTCAGAAAACCTGTCTGGAATATCTCATCCTGCCAATCTGTGTTACCAGTCCATTGAGTATAATCATAAGGGTCGCTTCCTTGAGATATCAACTGCTCGTTGTACAGCATCTTAAACTCTTCGGCATTCGTCACACCTACACGGTCATAAATAACCTTCCAACCCACTGAGGAGTTGATGTTGACCATCGTCTTCCCTATTTTTGCCCTTTTAGTGGTAATGATGATTACACCATTGGCACCACGCACACCGAAAATAGCCAAAGAAGAAGGGTCTTTCAAGATTTCCATAGATTCAATATCCGCAGTGTTCAGATAATTGATATTGTCCGTGAACAGTCCATCTACCACATAAAGGGGTTTGAAACCGTTAATGGAGTTCGTACCGCGAACACGGATTTCAGGGTCTTGTCCTGCACGGCCCGTATTCACTACCTGTACACCGGCAACCTTACCCTGTATGGATGCCAGTGGATTGGTAGAAGGCTTAGAGGCAATCTCATCCGCTTTCACAGTAACGATAGAACCGGTCAAGTCGCGTTTCTTGGCACTACCATAACCAACTACAACCACCTCATCAATGAGCTGGCTGTCCTCTTCCATCTTCACATTGATAGTTGAACGCCCATTTACGGCAATCTCCTGCTCACGCATACCTATATAACTAAAAATCAAGGTAGCATTAGATGCCACATCAACAATCTGATATTTACCATTTATATCAGTAATACTACCTTTACTCTCCTGCCCTTTTACACGAACAGAAGCGCCGATAACAGTTTCGCCTGTCTTGTCCGTAACGACACCCGAAATCGTAATTTTGTTCTGTGCCATCGAAGTAATGGCAAACAATAACATCACACATGTAATTAGTAGATTTTTCTTCATTTTGTATTGATTTAAAATTCTTTTGCAAACATACCGGAGAAGTTGATATATGTCAAAAAACAAGCTACCACAAGAGTACCACAGTTCACCGGAGGGGTACATCATTGCTACTACTGCATAACATAAACAACAGATTATAAGGAATATAAAAGTATAATAAATATTTAGGTACTATTCATATAATAGAGCAAGAAGATAGAAAAGCAAAGGGGGCTTTTATCCTATTCTGAAGTTTTTTATCCCATATTCAAGAACGTCATACCTTTCACTGCCTCAAAGCCGACCATAAGATTTCCATAACCGATTGCCATTATACGATAGATTATATATCAAGTAAAAACTGCAAAACGTTTGCAGTGAAGATGTAGACAATATGCAGCAACAATGCCATCTCAACGCAGTGGCTTGAATGCTGCATATTGCCGTCTTGAGAATCAGTTAGAGTAACTTGAACGCTGCTTTCTTTACGTCCTGGCTATTTCTGCCAATCATCACCTCAAAATCACCGGACTCGCATACAAAATCAAGATTGTAGTTGTAGAACTTCAGCAATTCGGGAGTAATCTTGAAAGATACTTTTTTAGATTCGCCGGCTTTCAGAAAAATCTTCTCAAAGCCTTTCAACTCTTTCACCGGACGGGTTACACTTCCCACAAGGTCACGAATATAAAGTTGAACCACTTCCGCACCGTCTCTCTTGCCGGTATTGGTCACAGTCACGGTAGCAGTCAGTTCGCCCTTATCCGTCATGCTAGTCTTGTCCAAAGCCACGTCGCTATAAGAGAATGTGGTATAGCTCAAGCCGAAACCAAAAGGATAAAGCGGTTCATTGTCTATGTCTATATAGTTGCTGCGGAATTTCTGGAACCATGCACCGTCGGCAAGAGGGCGTCCCGTGTTCTTGTGGTTGTAGAACAAAGGAATCTGTCCCACGTTCTTCGGGAAAGTCGTAGTCAGCTTCCCACTCGGATTCACATCACCAAACAGTACATCACCGATGGCAAAACCTGCCTCACTGCCTGCAAACCATACATTCAGAATGGCCGGCACGTTTGCCTGCTCCCAGTTCAGTACCAGCGGACGACCGGTAAACAGCACCAGTACCACTGGTTTTCCTGTTTTCAATAATTCTTGTAACAGCATGCGTTGGGTGTCGGTCATTTCAAGATTCGTGCGGCAACTGCTCTCTCCACTCATTTCCGAAGACTCACCGAGCGCAGCCACAATAACATCCGATTTGGCAGCCACAGCAAGAGCCTCGTCCAGCAACTCCTTGTCCGAACGATTGTCACGGTGTAAAGAACGTCCGAACATAGTGGCACGTTTCTCATATTCGGCATCACTCATCAAATTACAGCCTTTCGCAGTCAATATTTCGGCTTTATCGCCTGCTACCGCCTTCAAACCTTCAGCCAAAGAAGTTGCATTCTTCAATACAGCAGCCACACTCCAAGTACCCGGCATATTACTGCGGCTGTCTGCCAACGGACCTACCACAGCAATAGTGCCTTTTTTGGCCAGCGGAAGCACATTACCCTCGTTCTTCAGCAACACCAAACTCTCCGAAGCAATCTTACGCGCAACGGCACGATGCTCTTTGGTAAAGATTTGCTTCTTGGCACGCTTCACATCACAGTATTTATAAGGATTATCGAACAAGCCCAACTTGTACTTAGCTTCCAGAATACGGCGACAAGCCGCATTAATTACTTCTTCTGTCACTTTTCCTTCTGTCAATGACTTCTTGAGCGTACCTACAAATGCATCGCTCACCATATCCATATCCACACCTGCATTCAGTGCCAACGCGGCAACAGTCTGCGTATCGCCCATGCCATGGTCGGTCATTTCTGTAATTCCGGTATAATCTGTCACTACAAAACCGCCAAACCCCCACTGCTTACGCAATACATCCGTCATCAACCACTTGTTTCCAGTAGCGGGAATGCCATCGACCTCATTGAAAGAGGCCATCGCACTTCCCACACCGGCATCAACCGCCGCTTGATAGGGTAACATGTATTCATTGAACATGCGCTGATGACTCATATCTACTGTATTATAGTCACGTCCTGCCTCACCGGCACCATACAAGGCAAAATGCTTTACACAAGCCATAATCTCATCATTACGGCTCATATCTTTTCCCTGATAACCACGTACCATGGCCTGCGCAATGGCTGCTCCCAGAAACGGGTCTTCACCGTTGCCCTCGGACACACGCCCCCAACGGGCATCACGGCAAATATCCACCATCGGACTGAATGTCCAGCAAATACCGTCGGCACTGGACTCAATGGCTGCAATACGTGCCGATTCTTCAATCGCCTTCATATCCCATGTACACGACAATCCCAAAGGGATGGGAAACACCGTTTCATATCCATGAATAACATCCATACCAAATAAGAGAGGAATACCCAAACGACTTTCTTCAACCGCCTGCTTCTGTACATCGCGGATACGTTCCACGCCTTTCAGATTGAAAAGCCCGCCCACTTCACCGGCACGAATACGTTTGGCCACATTACTACTTTTAGCCTGACCGGTCGTAATCTCACCGGTAACCGGCAGATTCAACTGACCTATTTTCTCTTCCAGGGTCATCTTCTTCATTAAATCGTCGATGAAACGATTCATATCGACCGGAGATTTCTGCGCATACGCACTAACGGCAGTAAACACCAACAAGACTAAAAATGATTGTAACTTGAAAAGTAAATACTTCATGTCTTTCATGCTTTTAATTTATAGAAATATTATTTTGCTGCAAATAAAAGAAAAGCATACGACAACCTCCACATCCCGCACTACAACAAAAGTACACCCATCACTAAAAAACAAAAGAGGGAGTACAATATTAATACTTCCCCCATTAATATTCCACTGTAAAACAGTTATTTAAAATTTATAAGGAAATCAGTCAGACTTTCTTCCGGAAGCAGATTGAATTTCTTGCGCAACCGGTATCTTGCAGCATCAACCCCACGTGTAGAAATGTTGAGCAACTTCGCTATCTCCTTTGTCGGCATATTCAAGCGGAGCAATGCACAAAAGCGTAAATCTCCTGAAGTCAAATCAGTATATTGAAGTTTCAGGTTTCGGAAGAAATTTTCATGTATACGGTCAAAATTAGCTTGAAACATTATCCAGTTCTCTTCATCAGACACTATATTATTGTTGACCAAAACAAGAAGTTTATCCAAATTCTTACGACTATGCTGTCCGGACAACTTTTGCTTCTGTATCTCCTCTTTCAATGAAGTCAAAAACTCCTGATGAGCGATATTCATCATTACCACGCTGGACAATTCTTTACTTTTAAAACGCAAATCGGCCTCAAGCTGCTCCTTTTCCAACTCAATAATCTTCTTCTCTTGCCGTTCAAGCTCTGCCTGATGGACTACACGCTGCTGCTCAATCACACGGTCCTTCTTTTTCTTCACAAAGCGATAAACAATATATTGCAGCAAGGCCAGCAGGCACAACCCTATCAGAATGTAGCTTCCCACAGCCCAATAAGACAAATACCACGGAGACAAAATCTCAAAGGGAAACTCCACCGATGCCAAAACTCTACCAGTATCATATATCTCCGCCCGAAAAACATAACTTCCATAAGGAAGACGGGCATACTTTTTCTGCAAATTGCGTCCATCAGGTATCCACTGATCAGAATACCCTTCCAACCGGTATCTTACTTTATAAGTATAATCGTTATAAACCGGATAGCACAATGTAAAACTCACTGTATTAAACTCATGTTCGACCTTGACTCCCGACTGCACGACCAATGTCTTCCGTTTATCACTGAATTCCTCAGTAACCTGCATCTCTGAAATCCATAAAGAACGCCTGGTCTGAGATTTATATAACGAGGAACTATCTGTTTCAATACGGGCAATGGCATTATTCAAGCAAAGATAGGAATGATTATTTCTCTTGTCATAAACCACGCTTCCTCGTTCTTCCACAGCCAGACCGTCAAACAAAGAATATGGAATCCGAAGTTCGATATTGAAAGTATTTATCGCACACTTCACCAAAAACACAGTCCTGTCGCCCACAAACCAATAGTAATCTCCGTTCGCATGACTCACAGTCTTGATTCCTTTCAATTCCATCAATTGCTCATTCATTGTTTCATAAGGAACAATCGAATCAGTCATATCTTCGTAAGTATAGAAATATTCCCCATTAGAAAAAACTACCCGACCATTGATTTTGAACAAAGTAAAACTCCCACCTTTCACTTCTCCCAAGCTCTCATACTTCCGCACATCCTTTACCTGCTTCATATCCGAATCAATCCGAAAGCGATACAAACCATTCCTTAAATGTTTCGCCCAAATATTCCCTTGATGGTCCACTTCTATATGACGAATCATGTGGCTGAACCCACGTAAGGACCGAGTAAAGCAATACTCTCCCGAAGCAGTCTCCGTATATAAATTCAGAAGCGCATAAGCTCCCTCCAACAAAAAAGATTGTTCCTTCAATTCAATCTTTTCCATACACATCCCTCCTTTTACATCAGATACCAGCTTTGATTTCAGTCCTGATATAAAGAAAGTCCCCTTGTTGTGCCCGCAGAAAATCTGTTTTCCCCATTCATCGACGAACCACGCTTGTTCTTCCAAACCCGGAACTAATTCAGTCTTTCCATCCTTAAGCCAATAAAGTCCCTGATTAGAAGCAATATAAGCTTCATTTTCCCTTACCAAGACATCATATACCATGCCTATTTTACGAAATGGAGGTTCATAATAATAGATTAAAGAATTGTTGTGTATATAGGCAATACCTTCATCCAAAGCTGTCCATATATTGTTGTCATCATCACAATACAATCTCAAAACAGTATTGTTCTGTAGTTTATTATCCGTATTGACCTTCCAAATCAGCTTTCCCTTTTTATCCAACGCATATATGCCATCAGATATTGTGCCAACAACGTAGCAACTGTCTTTGGTCATCACCGCACGATTAATGGTATGCTTCCTGAATATATCATCACATTCAGTTTCCCATTTTTCTACCCTCCCATCTCGATACAGGAAACCTCCCTGATTACGGGTAAACATTAAAACCGCATCATCATAAGGGAGCCCGGCCAGGACATCACTATCTCCAAATGCTTTTCTGGGAATAAGTTCTTTCATTTCCCTACCGGCAAAGACATAAAGTCCGCCGTTTATTCTTTGAGAATAAAAAGTATTTCCAACCTGGAACAAATTCAGTGGAAGGTTCTTCATTCGAATACCTTCTACCGAATTTCCATTATAAAAAAAGAGAGAACCGAATGATTGAAATACAATTTCTCCTTGAACGCAAGCAATATCCCAGATTTCGTCATTATGAAACACAAAATCTTTCACCTTATTTTTCAATGAATGATATTGAAGAGTGTCATAAGGAGTACGGACAAAATAACCGAATTCTTCGTAAGAGCCTACATAAATTCTTCCATCTTCACTGATATATATAGCACGCACAATTCCTTTTGTCGGTAATTCATACAGCCGCCAAGCACTTCCATCAAATTCCAACAGCCCACTGTTATTACCGAAATACATCACTCCTCTTTCGTCCTGAGCAATGGCCCAATTCTGAATACCAGCATTATAATCCGACACTGAATAGCTCCTCACTATAGGAGAAAAAGGTATGGGTGAAGCTTGCAGCAAACTACTGAAAACCAAAAACAAGAGAAACGTTATTGCAATTCTCATGAGTACTGTTTATAGGTATTTACCAGCAAAGATAAAGCTTTTTGCGTTTTCGTAAAAACAAAATCGCAGATTATCCTCTTTTATAGAAAGATAACCCACGACAACTGACAACTCACTTTATAAGATTTCAGCAGCTTTCTGTTTTCCCAAAGGAATAGAAACACCCAAATAAGCATTGACATTCTTCGTATTCTTGCCAAAGAACATATAGTCTGTTCCCGCAAAGAAAGGCCCCAGTTTCAGTGCCAGACCGAAGGTTTTACCGGCTCCTTGAAGTACGGAATAGCTGGCAGCTACATTGAAAGCATTCGTCGGACGGATGCAGGCAGAGAAAGTCAGCTCATTCAAAGTTTTCGGCTTGGCAAAACGACCGGTATACAAGGCACCCACTACCAGCCAATCATTCAGCAAGGCATATTCAGCGCCAAGAACCATTGTAGAAGTCAATCCACGGGTACGGCTCTTCTCAGAAGCTTCCTCTGTCTTGAGCTGCAACATGTCATAGTTAAGAATCTCGCCGCTGTTCACAATATTTATGAACTCCTGCTGCGAGGCCGGGTCAAGAAGATCATAAGTCTGCTCTGCATTGGCTCGCGCTATACTGGTATTCGATTTAGACCATTTGATAAAGCCCAAATCAAGAACTGAAGCAGAAAGTGTCAATTTATCCAGTAACTTGTAAGATATTCCCAAATCAATAGCCCCACCATATCCGGCAAAACCGAAACTGCCAAAATCGATTTCATCGATATAATCACCATTCTCGTTCTCGGGAAGTTCTAACAGCTTTGACGAGTTCTCCAAAGTTGCATCCACTTGAATGGAAGCTTTACTCGTCACTCCTGAAGAGCCCACAGAAGGAGTTTCCACATGAATCTGGTTAATGTTCAGCTTTAAGTTACCGATACCCAGCAGCATCTTCACCTTACCGCCTACAGCCAGTCGGTCTGTTATATTCCTTGCAAAGCCAACGCCGACTTCTGCATAGGAATTTATCTCAAGCTTCTGTCCATTAATGGTTTCGTTAATACCCAAATAGTCAGAAATATTGTCACCAAACTCCCGGCTGCTCATGTTATTCATAAACTGGAACATGGTTTTCGGTATGGCGGCACCGATATCATTACGCAACCCCACATTGACTGACCAGAAGTTCTTTCCTTTATACCACCCGGCAGACAGAATGTCGGTACTCAAATTCACATTCAAGTTATTGGTAGCATCCAGTCGGTTCATAAAGTCATTGCTCATGAAATAGTCGCTATCATCACTGTTCTCAATAATGTCCATAATATCCCTATACCCCAGGGAACTGGAGTTGACGGTAGCATTCAACGAACCTATCACGGGAATATTCAGATAACCGCGTCCCGGCATCAAGGCCGGATTGAGCTGCATACGCTGGTTACTTCCTTCCATAAAGTAGGAAGTGCGCAGAAACTGGGCTTGTCCGGAAAGAGAGAAGCAAAGCAACAATACCACAGACAGCCATACTTTCAGAGAATTCAATTGTTTCATAACCTTGTCAATATTTTCATTATCACCTGCAAAAATATAAAACAAGTTAATACCCTACAAACAACTGAACCGGATAGTCGTGTATAAAAGGCTTATACAGAGACTATCCGGTATAAATTAAGGAGCAAATAAAAGAATCCTCTTAAGAGTGTCCTTATACTATTTCATCATAGACATGCTCATTTGCTCTCGTAGCGGTACTCAGAAAAACCGGGGCTGTCTCCTTTCTTTGTTGCAGAGACATTGACGTCACTGCCGGAGCACTCAACATTTCCTTATATTTTTCCGGAGCAGTCAGTATCTTTACAGCCTCTTTCAAATCATCATCATCTTTCAACTGTTGGATAATGCTTCCACGCTGGAAATAATAACGTTTGATGATTTCTACCGCAATCATGCTCTTGATGTCCTTGGAGAAATGGTCAAGATCACGGTCCAGATTATGCGACAATTTTTTCTCCAGCGCTTCAAACTCTTTCGAAGCATCAGTCAGATAGCCCTCAAATTCGGCCATCTCCTTCAGGTTCTTCAGCATCTTCTCTGTCTGCTGGTCGTATTTGAAGTCCGCCTTTTTCACCATCGCCTTGAAGTCCGCATAATCGGCATCTGTAATTTCAAACTTCTCTGCTGAAGGGATGGTAGGATGTTTCAGGCAATAGTCCGTGGCATAATTGAAAATAAGATTGTCATTGACAAGATAGAACAGAATGTTGGGTAGCTTCTCCTGCTTCACCGCAATGTCCGGAGTCACGCCTCCGCCATCACGCACTTCACGTCCGGCAGCCGTATGGAACACGGTAGTAAGGCTGTCCGGAATACGTCCCACACTGCCGTCCTCATTCCGGTGCTTGTAGTCGATAGCCTGCACACAACGGCCGCTGGGAATATAATATTTGGAAGTCGTCAGCTTCATGGTACCACCGTATGGCAACGGACGGGTGGTCTGCACCAATCCCTTACCGAAAGTACGGTTACCGATAATGACCGCACGGTCAAGGTCCTGCAAAGAGCCCGCAAGGATTTCTGACGAAGAAGCCGTTCCGCCATTGACCAGAACAGCCAAAGGAATTTCCAAATCCAACGGTTCACGCAATGTCTTGTAGGTATTGCTGGCTTGCTTAATCTTACCCTTTGTCGTCACAAGTGTTTTTCCGCGAGGCAGAAAGAAGTTGGCTATCTCTATAGACTCATCCAGCAAGCCGCCTCCATTGTTCCGCAAGTCAATCACCAACGAAGTCATCCCCCGTTTCTTCAAGTCCAGAAAAGCCTGCTTGAACTCCTTGGAAGGATTCCCCGAGAAGGTGCTGAGATTGATATAACCTATATTATTATCCAGCACCGTATAATAAGGAATGAACGGCAATTGGATGGAACGGCGCACAATGTCGAAATCCAACGGTTTCTCTGTACCGGGACGTTGCACTTTCAGCTTGAAGCTGGTACCCACTTGTCCGCGAAGCATCTCGCTGACTTCCTGGTTGTTCTTTCCGGCAAGGTCTTTTCCGTCAATCTCCATCAAAATATCTCCGGCTTTCAGGCCTACATCGGCAGCAGGCATATCCTCGTATGGCTCAGATATCATGGAACGTTTCAGTTTCGGGTTCCAAGTAATCACAGAACCTATACCACCATAGGAATTCTTCAGCATCTGTTCCAGTTCGCTTTGGTCATCTTCCGGATAATACTCCGTGTAGGGGTCCAGCGAGTAGAGCATGGCATCAATGCCTTCACGGATAGTCTTGTTCGGATCAATCGTATCCACGTAGAACATATCCAACTCTTTCACAATGGAATTGAATATATCCAGATTCTTTGCTATTTGGAAACTGCGGCTATCACCACTCTTGAATCCCCAAAAACAAACGGCTCCCGCTACAATCAGCAAGGTAACCATCCAGCGTGTCTTTAAAATTCTTCTCATAATTATGATAATGTGCTAATATGCCAATGTGCCAATGTGCTAATAACCTGCAGCGTAATAGCGAAACAAATATTGCGCAGCCAATTAGCACATTGGCACATCAGTACATTAATTAATTAATTAATAAAATTTCTTCCTTGATTTTTTCCCATTGTGCAGCCTGAAGCTCCGTACCCACCACTTGTATCACATCTTTGGAGAGAAGGGAGCCTATCTTGCCACATTTCTCCAGCGAGTAGCCACACGTCAGTCCATACAAGAAACCTGCCGCAAAATAGTCGCCCGCTCCTGTAGTGTCCACCACTTTCTCTACCGGAGCCGCTTGTACCTGCACCATCTCTGTACCTTTGCGAATCAGAGAACCACGGGCACCCACCTTTACAATGGCTATGCTACACATTTTGGCAATGATGTCCAATGCTTCCTCCGGTTCCTTACCCGTAAAGGCCTTTGCCTCTTCCTCATTGGCAAAAACAATATCCACATATTTATTGACCAACAGAGAGAAGAATTCAAGGTCCCCCTCTACTATGTTGTAGCTCGCCATGTCCAAACATACTTGTAAGCCGGCCTCTTTAGCCAGCTCAATGGCACGGAGAATCATATCATGGTCTTGCACCAGATATCCCTCTATAAATAGGTAAGCATATCCTTTGAACATATCCAGCGAAAGATCTTCCGCCTTCAATGTAGAAGCCGCCCCCAAATAAGTGCCGAAAGTACGTTCCCCATCAGGAGAAATGAAAGTAGAAGCTACACCGGACGGAAGGGTAGTGGAAAGCAATAAATTCGCCTCTGTCCCACGTTCCAGCAGGCTATCCCGGAAAAAGTTACCATAAAAGTCATTGCTTACTTTTCCGATGAATCCCGTACCAGCACCAAGGCATGCCATTGCCCGAATTGCGTTTCCAGCAGAACCTCCGTTAGCCAGGTGCGTCTTCATCCGGCTGAAATACTCACTAATTTTCAAGAACTTATCTTCATCAATCAGCGTCATGCTTCCTTTCGGAAGCTGCATCTCCGTCAAAATATTATCATCCTCAATGATTGCCAGCGCATCGACCAAAGCATTGCCCAACCCAATTATTTTATCCATCTTCGATATTTTTTTTGCAAAGATATTGCATATTTCAAAATATCCTATTACTTTTGCAGCGCATTTGAGAAAAAACAACATTCTTCCTTAGCTCAGTCGGTTAGAGCATCTGACTGTTAATCAGAGGGTCCTTGGTTCAAGTCCAAGAGGAAGAGCGAAAAAACTTGAATGCATATTCTTCCTTAGCTCAGTCGGTTAGAGCATCTGACTGTTAATCAGAGGGTCCTTGGTTCAAGTCCAAGAGGAAGAGCGAAAAGGTTCGTCAATCAGGCGAACCTTTTTTGTTTTCTCCATCAGCCGCACTTAACGAACAAACGGAAATTTTTCATTTTTCATGAAATTAACATATATTTGTGGAATATTTATAGGGAATTTATCCCGACCTTCTGTCTTTATTTGCAGAACCATGAAATTTAATTCAAAAATACGACTATGATGAGAACAGCCCTACTCTTTTTAATCATCGGATTGACTGTATGTACATTTTGCAAAGCACAAGACATACCCGTTCTGCCCCAAGAAAAGTTCCGGCACCATGAATTTTCCGTCAGCTATGGTTTCCTGCCCATTACCGATGCCAACAGCATGGCCGAGGAGTGCTTCGCTCCGGTACTGAGTTTCGGAATTTATACACGCGAAAAGACAAACTACTACGGTGCCCTGAACATCAGCTACATTTATAGATTCAACCGCAAAATCAGCCTGGGAGTAACTGGAGGAATAACCGGCAACAAAGGGACAGCCAGCAGCCTTTACGAAGCTTTGGATGAAAACACCAAAGACAACCGAAGGTATCTGTATGTTCTTCCCACCTTCCGGTGGCACTGGTTTACCCGCCCCAAATTCTCTCTGTATACCGCAGCAGGGCTCGGTGCCTATTTCCTCCGGAACAGTTTTGGAGGAGAAGTCTTTCACAAGACAAAATTCGCTTATCAATTCAGTTTTCTAGGCATCGAATACGGAAGCCGGTTTGCCTTCTTCACAGAATTCGGAGTAGGATATACCGGAACAATCGTAGCAGGCGGCCGTTATCGTTTCTGACTTATGAGGCCGCTACCGCCAGTGTCAATACACTGATGCGCACACCCTCCACTTCCTTGAGCGCATCGGCACAAGCCGTAGTGGTGGCACCGGTAGTCAATACGTCATCTATAATCAGCACATGCTTCCTCGCAAAAGCGTCAGCACGATGCAGGCAGAAGATACCGTCCACATTCTCCCACCGTTCATAAGAGGATTTACGGGTCTGCGTCGCCGTATGCCTCATACGGGCAACGGAAGCAGTATCCACGGGAATACCGGTGACAGCGGAAACACCGCGGGCTATACATTCGCTCTGATTGTATCCACGCATTTTCCGCTTACGCGGATGCAGAGGAACGGGGACTATGACATCCACATCACTGAAGAAACCGGTAGCCGACAACTCCTCCGCCATAAACCGCCCCATCACTTCGCCAAGGTCTTTCCTCCCTCCATATTTCAACTGATGGAGAATGCGGCGGAAATCACTCCCTTTATGGTAAAAGAAACAAGATGTGGCATGTTCCAGAGGTATCTTCCCCCAAAACATACGTTCCACCGGATTGTCCTTACGAAGATGATAGTTTGTCCGGGGCATATCCATATTGCACTTCATGCAGATGCCCTCTTCACCCTCTTGCAAGATAGCACCACACACGGCACACTGACGCGGGAAGAAGAGATGGACAAAAGAAAAGAACCAGGTTTTAACTATGTTTTTCATCGTATAGTATTAAAAAAAATGGCAACAGAGCAATACACTCCATCGCCTTGTTTGCTATAATGGCGAGACCTCACCTGCCAGCTTTAAAAACAACGGATGCAGCGGTCCGTTAGTGGCAATGATATGATGTCCGTCCAAAAAGGCGTCACTACCGCCAAAGTCAGTGATTCTGCCACCAGCCTCCAGCACCATCAGCGCCGCCGCAGAAAAGTCCCATTTGCCGATAAACGCCTCAAGCCAGGCATCAAAACGTCCGGCAGCCACATAGCAGATGGCAAGCGCAGCAGAACCGGTCATGCGGATACCCGCCACACGCCCGTAAAGTTCATGAATCAAATGCTCACCGGTACGTGCATACCGGTCGGAATTATAAGGGAGTTCCGCCACTACAAAGGCGTCCTCCACCTGCTGGACAGACGAGACCTCCATCCGTTCTCCATTCACATAAGCACCACCTCCCTGCCAGGCATAAAAACATTCATCCCGGCAAGGGTCATACACAACTCCCAGCAACAAAGAATCCTTGTCGCGCAAAGCAATACTGACACAATAGGGGGCATTATCATGAATATAATTCGTTGTCCCATCCAACGGGTCCACTACCCAACAGTAGGGTTCATCGTGATAGACAGCAGAACCTTCCTCGGCTATAAACCCAGCCTCGGGAAGAAGTTCCCGAAGCGCAGCCACCACCCGTCTCTCCGACTCCTTGTCTACATAAGAGACATAATCATGGGCTTGTTTCTTCTGTACCGCTTCCCGGCTGAAGTTTTTCCGCTCTTCTTTCAAGAAATATCCGGCTTCACGGGCTATGCGGCAGACAGACTCTGTCAATATCTTCAAATCTTCCATCTCTCTACATATTAGTTCCCCGCAGCTTCTTCCGTCTGCCGGTAAATAAGCCGGCCGCGCTGGCTGACCGTCCATTTTCCATCTTCCAAACGCACATTCTTTGTATCATCATCTTCCACATTCCAAGCATATCCCCCCGAAGGAAGGCCACGGCGCTCCAGAATCTCGTTCGGCATTTCCTCTTCCGAAAAGAACAGTTCCACTTGGGTAGAATCGGGACTGAACACCAGAAACAACACCTTCTCCGCATCATCCACAGCGTTCATACGGACTCCTTTTTCCCACAGACGGATACAGTCTTTCTGAGCCTCACTCCAGGTATATCCGGCAGATGCAATGCAACCATGCTTATCCTTATCACCACCAACGACATGTACCGTATCGGCTTGTCCAGCAACTTCCGCAGTCTTTCCACTCTTGCTACCACAAGCCACAAACAGTGCTCCGGCACATAGCAAGCACATAGATGTTCCTCTTACATTCATCTCTTTCTCTTTTTAATTGCTTTTTGCCTGACAAAGTTAAGAACAAATCGGCAATTTAAAAAGTTTCTTTTTCATTATCATCAGTGCTCCGGCAGTATATACTAAGATTAATCAAGGCTTGAGATATACCACTGTCTTTCCACTACCATATTTACGGATGATCCCTTCTTCAAGAAACAGATTCAAATCCGCCACAGCCTGATGCTTCGCCCTTCCTGTCTGTTGTTCATAATCCGCACGGGTGATACAACCATACTTATCCAAATGTTGCAGTAGTTTTTGTTTTCGTTCCTCCTGAGTCAATTTAGAGTGGGAGATGTAAGGAGAAGCTTTCCGTTCCAGCCCCATCGTCTGAAAGCGTTTGCGGAATTTACTACCGATACGCAAATTCACATTCCGGAAATGCACGGACGGAGAGCGGATATCCTTTTTATCTGTCACAGTCTTGTCACACTTCAAGGACAAGGAGAAGAATCCCAGTTCGCCCACCTCCACAATCCATCCATCTGCCAGCCAGCTGTACAGTTCGTCCGTTATAGCCTGTAAAGTGCCGTCAAGGATGGCTGGACTGAAACCTGTAGCTTTGTGAACCAGTTCACGGAATTTGTCGGCAGGGATGGTCCCTTTGGGAAGGATACGTGCATGAAGCAAAGAGGCTTCACCATTTTCGTCCGGAGGACTCTGGTATAAATCATAATAAGCACTCATAAGACATTAATGTATTGATTAGACAATTATAATCTTTGAATCAACTTTAATAAGTTATCCTTTCAGTAATTTTTCTTCGTTGCACCAGGGTTCTCTCTTCGTTAGACTATGGTTTAACGAAACGGCAACCATGATACAACGTAAGGACAAGCCTGCTTTAACGAATTAAAATCAGCCTTCAAAGGTAATGATAAAAGTAAAGTGAAAAATAAAAAAGGCATATTTCTATATTAAAGAAGAATATTTGCCACACTTAATCCCATTTTAAAACTTTACGTGATGCCCAAAAATATGTGCGCGATTATGAAGTAAATGTAGAAACTGCTTCGGACAAACAATGGAAATCTTTAGCCAGACAAAAAAAGAATCAGAGCAAGAAACAGACATCTAAAAAAGTCAAGAAAATAAAGAAATACAAAGACCCCTACTATTGGGCAGGTTTTATCTTGCTTGATGCTATTTAGACATGACTTAGCATGAGCCAAAGGAGTTTCTAAACAAAAAACTTGTTTTCTTCAAATAATTTATAACCTATTAATAATATAACACTTTCCATGTCGTCAAATGGCTCAATACAACGTCAAAAAGAATCGTTCAGTCCCGTTAAAGCACCATACCGTTTTTAAGTGTTGTAACTTCGCACCGTGATCACAAAGAAACAGGTCTCGCTAACTGACGAGTGAACGAAACCGCAAGTAACAACCATTAAAAACAAAAAACATTATGGCATTTCGTTATGTAGTAAAAAAGAGAATGGTAGGCATTGGTACCAAAACCGAGAAATATGTAGCTGCTTCTTATTCCGTAGCAAATATTGATTTTGATAGATTATGCGACCAAGTGACCAGTCAAGGGATGGTGCCGAGAGGTATCGTAAAAGCCGTATTGGACGGCATGATTGACGCGCTCTGCACCTATGCCAGCATCGGTGCAACCGTACGGCTGGGAGACTTCGGAAGCCTCCGACCGGGATTGAACGGCAAAAGCCAAGAGGATGCAAAGTCTGTAACGGCTGATGTTGTTTATCGCCAGAAGCTAATTTTTGTGCCGGGACAACGATTGAAGAACATGATGAAACAATCGGGCATCACACGGTTGGTAACCAGCTCTGAAATCGTACCTGACGATGAAGAAACCCCTGGAGGAAACGAAAACGGAGGTTCCGGTAATGACGGCGACCAAGGTGAAAATCCATTAGGATAAGCAGATAAAGTCTTATCAAAAAATAAGCAATTCCACAGAGGAGGCTTCATGAAAAGTCTCCTCCATTTATTTATATGATTTGTTTCGCTATCCACGCACAAGCCTCCGCATCTGCCAATGCATGGTGGTGCTGCTCCAGCTGGTAGCCGCAACAAGCTGCCACTGTGTGCAACTGATAGTTGGGCAATCCTTTCAGGACGCGACGTGATGCCTGCAAAGTACAATGAAACTCATAATCCGGATAATCCATGCAGTAAGTGCGGAAAACAGCCTTCAGGCAGCTTTCATCAAAGGCCTTGTTGTGCGCAACCAACGGCAAGCCTTCAATGCGTGGAGCTATTTCCTGCCACACAACGGGAAAAGCAGGAGCATCCTGGGTATCTGCCAACGTCAAGCCATGCACGCGGGTATTCCAATAAGTATAATACTCCGGTTCGGGACGGATAAGGCTATAATAATGGTCCACAATTTCTCCATCACGTACGATAACCACTCCTACACTACAAACGCTGGTACGCTGTTCGTTGGCCGTTTCAAAATCAATGGCTGCAAAATCTTTCATCCGATATGGTTTAATAGTCCTCAAAGATAGGAAAAAAATCACTTTGTGCATTTCATACTACACCTGGTTTCCATTATCTTTGTCCCCCGGACAAAGGCTAAAATATCATGGAACATCCACTTTCGCAATTCAAATATTGTCCGAAATGCGGTTCAGCCCATTTCGAAGTTCATAACGAAAAGTCAAAGCAATGCGCCGACTGCGGTTTCGTCTACTACTTCAACCCCTCTTCCGCCACCGTCGCCTTGATACTGAACGAGCGCGACGAGCTGCTGGTGTGCCGCCGCGCCAAAGAGCCTGCCAAAGGGACGCTGGACCTCCCCGGAGGCTTCATCGACATGACCGAGACCGGCGAGGAAGGCGTTGCCCGCGAAGTAAGAGAAGAAACCGGCATGAAGGTGGCAAAGGCCGAATATCTCTTCTCCCTGCCCAACATTTACATCTATTCCGGCTTCCCCGTACACACGCTGGATATGTTTTTCCGTTGTACGGTGGAGGACACCTTGCACTTCAAGGCGATGGACGACGCGGCAGACCTCTTCTTCCTCCCCTTGAAAGATATCCGTACGGAAGAGTTCGGGCTCAGCTCCATCCGCAAAGGAGTGGGTATCTTCCTGGAAGACATGCGGAAGAACAAAAGCGAATGATTATTCGTTCCTATTATGGTATATATCCTAAAAAAGCCAAACAAGTGTAACATTTCCGGGTTAAAACCCGTATTTTTGTAAAATACCTATTCTAACAAAAGAAGATGAAACATAAAATCTCCCGAATATTGTGCACAGCACTCTGTTGCGCACCTTTACTCGCCTCAGCACAAACAAGCGAGAAGAGTACTTCTCCCAAGCGACTCTACAAGGAAGGACAAACGCTGTTCCAGCAAAAGGCCTATGCTGCCGCCATCTCCCCGTTGCAAGCCTATGTACGCCAGATGAATGCAGACGGCAAGCCTCTGCCCGATACCGGCGAGCGGCAAGAAGCGGAATACATGCTGGTATGCGCTGCATACGAGCTCAGAGACCCCAAAAGCATAGACTTGCTCCGCGCCTTCCTGGATGAATATCCTGATACTCCCCATGCCAACCGCATCTATGCATTAATCGCCTCCTCCTATTTCTTCGAAGACAATTATGACGATGCCCTCGCCATGTTCAACTCCGCCCGCCTCGACCTTCTGGGTACCGAGGAGCGTGACGACATGACTTACCGCCTTGCCACCTGCTATCTGAAGACGGGCAATGTAAAGGAAGCAGCCATCTGGTTCGAGACCCTGCGTAGCACCAGCAGGAAATATGCAGCGGACTGTGCTTACTACATCTCTTATATCCGATATACCCAAGGACGGTATGACGAAGCGCTCAGCGGTTTCCTGCCGCTGCAGGACAATGCCAAGTACAAGGACCTGGTCCCCTATTATATCGCCGAAATCTACTTGTTGGAGAAACAGTACGACAAGGCAGAAATTGTGGCACAAAATGCCTTGTCGGCCCACCCCGACGGCCTGAGCTACACGCACACGGCGGAGCTGAACCGCATCCTCGGTACAGCCGAATACCATTTCGGGAAATATCACGAAGCCATAAAGTCCTTCGAACAATACCTGGAGCACAATGCCGAATCTGTCGCTTATAGAAGAGATGCCCTCTACATGCTGGGTATGTCCTATTACCGGTGCGGCGTATATTCTCAAGTTCCTGCCATCCTTGGTGAAGTGACTGCAGAGAACGACGCTCTCTCCCAAAATGCCTACCTGCACATGGGACTGGCTTACCTGCAACTGGCCGACAAGACCAAGGCACGTATGGCCTTCGAGCAGGCTGCCGCTTCCAATGCCGACCCGAAAATCAAGGAACAAGCCGCCTATAACTACGCCTTATGCATTCACGAGACTTCCTATTCCGCTTTCGGCGAATCGGTGACCGTCTTTGAGAAATTCCTGAACGAATTTCCAAACTCTCCTTATGCCGAGAAAGTCAGCAACTACCTGGTGGAAGTATACATGAATACACGCAGCTATGATGCCGCACTCAAGTCCATCGACCGTATCTCCCATCCCAGCAAAGCCATTCTGGAAGCCAAACAAAAGATTCTGTTCCAACTCGGGACCCAGTCTTTTGCCAACACACAGTTCGAGCAAGCCATCGGTTACTTCAACCAAAGCGTCACGCTGGGACAATACAACCTCCAGACCAAGGCAGACGCCCTCTACTGGCTCGGCGAGTCTTATTACCGCCTGAACCGGATGAGAGAAGCCGCCCGCAATTTCAACGAATATCTGTCACTCACCCGGCAGAGGGATACGGAAATGTTTGCCCTTGCCTACTATAACCTGGGCTACATCGCTTTCCACCAGAAAGACTATTCGACGGCAGAGAACCGTTTCCGCAACTTTGTCCAACTGGAGAAAGGCGAAAACCCGACCGCATTGGCAGATGCCTACAACCGTATCGGTGACTGTAACCTGCACGTCCGCCGTTTCGAGGAAGCCAAGCAATACTACGCCAAAGCTGAGAACCTGAACACTCCCGCCGGAGACTATGCCGTCTATCAATTAGCACTGGTATATGGCATGCAGAAAAACTATACGGAAAAGGTGAGCATGCTGGACCGACTTGCAGCCAAATATCCCAACTCGCCCTACGCCATCAATGCCCTCTACGAGAAGGGACGCTCCTACGTACAGAGCAACAACAGCCGCCAGGCTATCGCCACCTTCCGCGAGCTGCTTGCCAAATACCCCGAAAGCCCCGTCAGCCGTAAAGCCGCCGCCGAAATCGGCCTGCTTTACTACCAGAACGACGACTATGACCGTGCCATAGAAGCCTACAAACATGTAGTCACCCAATATCCCGGAAGCGAGGAAGCCCGCCTTGCCATGCGCGACTTGAAGTCCATCTACGTAGATGCCAACCGCGTGGATGAGTTTGCCGCCCTTGCCGCCCAAATGCCGGGAGAAATCCGCTTCGAACCCAGTGAGCAAGACTCGCTGACTTACATCGCTGCCGAAAAAGTATATATGAAAGGCGAAGCCGCACCTGCCAAAGAGAGCTTCACCCGCTATCTGCAAAGTTATCCGGGAGGCGCTTTCAGCCTGAATGCACACTACTACCTCTGCGTCATAGGCAAAGAGCAGAAAGATGAAGAGGCGGTATTGGAACATGCCGGAAAACTGCTGGAATACCCCGATAACCCATATTCTGAAGAGGCTTTGCTGATGCATGGAGAAATTCTGTTCAACCGCCGGCAATATGACCTGGCATTGGCCGACTACAAGAAATTGCAGGCCAAAGCCACCACGGCAGAGCGCCGCCAGCTTGGCGCTATCGGTGTACTGCGCTGTGGAGCACTGATGCATGATGATGCGGAAGTCATCAACGCCGCCACAGCCTTGCTTGCCGAAGCCAAGCTGTCTCCGGAGCTCCGGAACGAGGCATTGTACTACCGTGCCAAGGCATACCTCAACCAGAAAGCCGACAAGAAGGCAATGGATGACCTTCAACTGCTGGCCAAAGACACCCGTACCCTTTATGGAGCCGAAGCCAAATATCTGGTGGCATTACAATGGTACAACGCCGGTAATTATGCCTCTGCAGAAAAGGAAATCCTTAATTTCATCGACCAGAGCACACCGCATGCCTACTGGCTGGCATGCAGTTTCATCCTTCTGTCTGATGTATATGTAGCCATGGACAAGAAGCTCGATGCACGCCAATACCTATTGAGCCTGCAGCAGAACTACCAGGCCGACGACGATATAGCAAGCATGATTAACGAAAGACTGGAGAAATTGAAGTAAGAAATATAGCACATTATGAAAAAGATACAATATATCCTCGCAGGAACTATGCTTGTCTCCCTCTCTTTGGGAGCACAAGCCCAGACACAACCCCAAGACACCACCATGAACCGTACGGTAGTCGTGGAACAAGAATATAATCCGGACATCATGGACGCCTCCAAAGTGAACGTGCTTCCCAGGGTGGAACCTCCTACCGTCAGCAAAAAGGCGGTGGAATATGACGCCACCCTGATGCCGGCAACCCATATCCCGGCAGGTATCATGCAAGCCTATACCGGAAAAGAGACGCAGGCGAAAGCGCTGCCCGGATATGTACGCTTGGGATACGGTAACTACGGTAACCTCGATGTACGCGCCAACTACCTCTTCTCTTTATCCCCCAAAGACCGCCTCAACCTGACATTCACAATGGATGGCATGGATGGCAAACTGGACTTGCCGGATAATGGCGGGAAGTGGAATTCATTCTACTACCGTACCCATGCTGCCATGGATTATGTACATGCCTTCAGCAAAGTCGATTTGAATATTGCCGGAAAGTTCAACCAAAGCAATTTCAACTTCCTGCCCGACTTCGTCAGCAACAAGCAGAAATTCGTTTCGGGTGATGTACATTTCGGGGTAAGTTCCACGAGCGACGATATGCCTCTCCAATTCCGTGCCGAAACCAATTTGTTGGTCTACCAGCGCCAACACGACCTCATGGTGAGCAATATCAAAGAAAATATCGTGCGCACCAAAGCCGATGTCACCGGTTCCATCTCCGATGAGCAGACCATCGGCATGGCTTTTGCCATGGACAATACATTCTACAGCGACGGACGTTTCGAGAATCACACCGACGTAGACTTCAATCCATACTACCTCTTTCAGAATGACGACTGGAAAATACGTCTCGGCGCACACGTCGACCTGGCTTTCGGTTTCGGCAAGAAGTTCCGCGCCGCTCCCGACGTAGAAATACAATACATCTTCTCGGACAGCTACATCCTCTACGCACAAGGTAAGGGAGGACGGCTACAGAACGATTTCCGCCGTCTGGAAACCATTACGCCTTATGGCATTACAAACCAGCAGCTTGACAATACCTACGAACAGCTCAACGCAGCCATCGGCTTCAAGGCAAGCCCGGTCAGCGGATTGTGGTTCAACCTATACGGCGGGTATCAAGATTTGAAAAACGACCTGATTGACACTCCGACTGTCAAGTACGACGGGATAAGCAATGTTTTCCTCACAGAAGACACCAAGAACCTCTACGCCGGAGCCGACCTGAGCTACAACTACAAGGATGTTTTCTATCTCGCCGCCAATGCCGTCTATCGCCATTGGACAACAGACTCAGACGGTCCTGATGTCGTAGTAAGCTTCAAACCGGCCGTAGAAGGCAATCTCAATCTCAAGGTACGCCCCATCTCCCCACTGCTTGTCGGCATCGGCTATCAGCACATCTCACGCCAAGGCGTGGAGGGCAACAAGGCAGACCCCGTCAGCAATCTCTATCTAAACGGCAGTTACGAACTCTTCAAAGGAATCTCCGTGTATGCGCGCGTGAACAACTTGCTGAACAAAGATTACCAGTACTACTGGGGATACCCTTCAGAAGGTCTCAGTTTCTTAGGTGGAGTAAGCTTCCTCTTTTAATAGGGGCAGCACAAGCCGGAGCTCTAATTTGAACAAAAAAGGTCATTTTTGCTAAATTCTCCTTATATTATAAGGTGGGAAGAATCTTTTTTTCCTACTTTTGCGGGCGAATTCAGTGGCGGGAGTCACTAAAAAACAGAAATTTATGCAGAAAAACCTTGTCATAGTCGAGTCTCCGGCGAAAGCAAAAACCATCGAGAAATTCCTTGGAAAAGATTTCAAAGTCCTTTCCAGCTACGGCCATATACGTGATTTGAAGAAAAAAGAATTCAGTATTGATGTAGACAAAGACTTCAAACCGCATTACGAGATACCGGCGGATAAAAAGAAACTCGTAACCCAGTTGAAAGAAGAAGCCGAGCAGGCAGAAACCGTATGGCTGGCTTCCGATGAGGACCGCGAAGGGGAAGCCATCGCATGGCACTTGTACGAAGTGCTGAAACTGAAACCGGAACACACCAGACGTATCGTCTTCCATGAAATCACCAAAGGTGCCATCCTGAAAGCGATAGAAAATCCCCGTGACATTGACATCAACCTGGTCGATGCCCAGCAAGCCCGACGTATCCTGGACCGTATCGTAGGTTTTGAACTTTCACCGGTATTGTGGAAGAAAGTGAAACCTGCCCTTTCTGCAGGCCGTGTACAGTCCGTAGCCGTCCGTCTCATTGTAGAGCGCGAACGCGAGATACATGCATTCCAAACCGAAGCATCCTACCGTGTTACCGCCGTATTCCTCGTTCCGGACACTGACGGCAAAACAGTGGAAATGAAAGCCGAACTGGCGCACCGGCTCAAGACAAAGGCAGAAGCCCGGAAATTGCTGGAGAGCTGTAAAGCAGCCACGTTTACCATCAGCGACATCACTACCCGTCCGCTGAAGAAAACTCCCGCCGCCCCGTTCACCACCTCTACCTTGCAGCAGGAGGCTGCCCGCAAACTGGGATTCACCGTGGCACAGACCATGATGGTGGCGCAACGTCTGTACGAATCCGGATTGATAACCTACATGCGTACCGACTCCGTCAACCTTTCCGAACTTGCCGTCAACGCCAGCCGTGAAACCATCTCCAACCTGATGGGCGAACGTTACGTACACAACCGTCACTTCGCCACCAAGACCAAAGGAGCGCAAGAAGCCCACGAAGCTATCCGCCCCACCTATATGGAGAATGCCAAGATAGAAGGTACCCCGCAGGAAAGAAAGCTGTACGACCTCATCTGGAAACGTACCATCGCCTCGCAGATGGCAGATGCCGAAGTGGAAAAGACAACCGTAACCATTGCTATCAGCAACGAGACGGAGACTTTCACTGCAACCGGCGAAGTGGTGAAATTTGACGGTTTCCTCCGTGTCTACCGCGAATCATACGATGATGACGTAGAAACCCAGGAAGATGAGGCACGCCTACTGCCCCCTCTGAAAAAAGGACAGAAGCTCGAACATGAAGGTATCACCGCTACCGAACGTTTCACCCAACACCCTCCCCGCTACACGGAAGCAAGCCTTGTGCGCAAATTGGAGGAACTGGGTATCGGACGTCCGTCTACCTATGCTCCGACCATTTCCACCATCCAGCAACGCGAATACGTGATAAAAGGAGAAAAAGCAGGTGAAGAACGCACCTACAATGTGCTTAACTTGCAGGGTAATGAAATAACGGACAACAACCATACAGAAATCACCGGAGCTGAAAAGTCAAAACTGATGCCGACAGACACCGGTATTGTGGTCAATGACTTCCTGATAGAGTACTTCCCGGACATCCTTGACTACAACTTCACTGCGAGCGTCGAAAAGCAATTCGACGAAATAGCCGAAGGTGACAAGCAATGGACCGCCATTCTGAAAACATTCTATAAGAAATTCCATCCTTCAGTAGAAAACACACTTGCCGCGAAAACCGCCCACAAGGCAGGCGAACGGATTCTAGGAACAGACCCCGTCAGCGGAAAACAAGTGTCTGTAAAAATCGGACGTTTCGGCCCAGTAGCACAGATAGGTACTGCCGAAGATGAGGAAAAGCCCCGTTTCGCCCAGGTAAAAAAAGAAATGTCCATCGAGACCATTACGCTGGAAGAAGCGCTGGAGCTGTTCAAACTTCCCCGTACTCTCGGAGAGTATGAAGGCAAGAATGTAGTCGTAGGTGCGGGACGTTTCGGACCTTATATCCAGAACAACGGCTTGTATGCCTCGTTACCCAAGACAATGGACCCGATGACCGTTACGCTGGAAGAAGCTATTGAACTTTTGCAAAAGAAACAAGAAGCAGAAGCCCAGAAACATATCAAGAAGTTTGAGGAAGAACCGGAACTGGAAATCCTGAATGGACGCTATGGCCCTTACATCGCTTATAAAGGCAGCAACTACAAGATTCCTAAAGACATCATCCCTCAAGACCTGAACCTTCAGGCTTGTCTGGAAATTGTGAAACTGCAAAGCGACAAGGATACGGGCAAGTCTAAGCGGACTGCAAAGGTGGTGAAAGCAACGAAAACGACTAAAACAACCGCCAAGGCAACTGCCAAAACAAGCAAGACAAAATAGGACTTAGTCTACACGTATAAAATGGGAGAAAGGAGGCGATAATTTAAACTTCTATTATTTATACCACAAGAATAAAAATTGTACTATAAAAGAATAAGCCCGAAGAAGTATCCCCGGGCTTATTCTTTTATAGTGCGATGTTTACATCCTATCCGGCACCTCAATTCCCAGTAAGCCCATACCTAAGCGTACCACTTTGGCTACATTCTCGGACAATGCAAGGCGGAATACCTTCACTGCTTCGTTCTCCTCACGCAAAATGCTGAAGTCATGGTAGAACTGGTTATATTCCTTCACAAGGTCATACGTATAGTTTGCAATGATGGACGGGCTGTAATCCTCACCTGCCTGCTTCACAATAGCGGCAAAGTCGGCAACCATCTGTATCAATCCCTCTTCCTTCTCACTCAGTTCAATGCCGGCAGGCAACTGAGCAGGGATTTCGATACCGGCCTCTTTTGCCTTGCGGAGAACAGACTGGATACGTGCATAAGTATATTGGATGAACGGTCCCGTATTACCATTAAAGTCGATGGACTCTTTTGGATTGAATGTCATGTTCTTGCGGGCATCCACTTTCAGGATGAAGTACTTCAAGGCACCCAGACCAACGATACGGGCGATATTGTCCGCCTCTTCCTTTGTCAGACCATCCAGCTTACCCAGTTCATTGCTGGTTTCCTTGGCTGTATCAATCATCTCCGCCATCAAGTCGTCAGCATCAACTACTGTACCTTCGCGGCTCTTCATCTTGCCCTCGGGAAGTTCCACCATACCGTAAGAGAAGTGCACCAACCCTTTACCCCATTCGAAGCCCAGTTTGTCGAGCAGGATGGACAATACCTGGAAATGGTAATTCTGTTCGTTGCCTACCACATAAATCATCTTGTCGATGGGATAATCTGCAAAGCGGAGTTTGGCAGTACCTATATCCTGCGTCATGTAGACGGATGTACCGTCCGCACGCAGCAGCAGCTTGTGGTCCAGCCCCTCCCCCGTGAGGTCCGCCCATACAGAGCCATCTTCTTTCCGGTAGAAAAAGCCTTTCTCCAGGCCTTCCATCACCTTCTCCTTACCTTCGAGGTACGTGTTTGATTCGTAATATATCTTATCAAAAGTTACACCCATCATACGGTAAGTCTCGTCGAAGCCTGCATACACCCAGTCGTTCATCTTCTTCCAGAGCGCACGTACTTCCGGGTCATTGGCCTCCCACTTTACCAGCATTTCACGAGCCTCCTTCATCAAAGGAGATTCAGCTTCTGCCTTGGCTTTGGCTTCTTCCTCATTCATGCCTTCGCTTTGGAACTTGGCCATCAGTTCTTTCACTTCCGCTTTATAATGCTTGTCGAAGGAAACATAGTAATCGCCAATCAAGTGGTCTCCCTTCTTGCCGGATGATTCGGGAGTTTCACCATTCCCGTACTTCTGCCATGCCAACATGGACTTGCAGATATGAATTCCACGGTCATTGACAATATTTGTCTTTACTACCTTATTACCGTTGGCAGCCACTATATTAGCCAACGCATTTCCCAAAAGATTATTGCGTACATGGCCCAAATGAAGCGGTTTGTTGGTGTTGGGAGAAGAATACTCAATCATCACCAATGGAGAGTTGTCAGTAGCGGCCACGATGCCGTACTGCTTGTCTGCATGAATGCCATTCAACAATTCTATCCATGCAGAGGAGGCAATGGTCAGGTTCAGAAAGCCCTTGATGACATTAAATGCTGCAACCGAAGGCTCATTTGCCTGCAAGTATTCACCGATTTCCTGTGCTGTCTGCTCCGGTCCTTTCTTGGACATACGGAGGAAAGGGAATACAACCAGTGTGAGGTGTCCCTCAAATTCTTTCTTGGTTTTCTGCAACTGCACTTGTGCGGCAGGAACATCCTGTCCGTAAAGCGCTTTCAGCCCGCCGATAACGGACGATACCAGTTTCTGTTCTATATTCATGATTCAAATGTATTTTCCTGCGTGCAAAGATAGCGTAAACCGAAATCAGAACAAAACAAGCAGGCTTGTTTTTATTGACTCACAAGATATTCAACATACAAAGAGGGGACGCTCTTTGCAAAACGTCCCCTCTTTGTATGTTGAGTATACTGTTTTTATTCAGCTGTCAATTCTGCACCTGGTTTGAATTTAACAACTTTCTTTGCAGCAATCTCGATAGGCTTTTTAGTAGAGGGGTTGATACCCATACGCGCTCCTCTTTCCACCACACTGAAAGTTCCAAAACCAACCAATGATACTTTATCACCGGCCTTCATTGCCTTAGTGACTGATGCGATAAATGCATCCAATGCTTTCTTTGAATCAGTCTTTGACAAACCAGACTCCGCTGCCATAGCGCTAATAAGTTCCGCCTTATTCATAATGCTTAAAATTAATTAATATGTTACACAAAAGATATTTTTACTTTTCATCACAAACCTCCACAAAAATAGAGCAATATTTCTGAATATCAAATAAAAACATTAAAAAAATATTGGAAAACAACGAAAAAGAAGGAATAGAATCTGCTTTTTCTGTTATAGAACAGAATTTATTCGTATTTTTGCCGGAGAAAGCAAAAACAGGCAACTGTTTTTGAACTGTAAAATGAATTGAAACAACAGATTATGAATACTATACCTACTGTAACCAAGAACCTTTTAATCATTAATGTGCTGATGTTTCTGGGTACCATCGTCGCCCAAAGCTACGGCATCGACCTCGCCCAATATCTGGGATTGCATTTTTTTCTTGCCGAAGATTTCAATGCAGCACAATTGATAACATATATGTTCATGCACGCCGGATTCGCGCACATATTTTTCAACATGTTTGCCGTATGGATGTTCGGACGTATTTTAGAGCAGGTATGGGGGCCAAAACGATTTCTGTTCTACTATCTGGTGTGCGGTATAGGAGCCGGAATTATCCAGGAGGTGGTACAGTATATTCATTATGAGACAGTACTTTCCGCCTATGACAGCGTAAATACCGGCATGGCCATCATCCCGATGGAGGAATATCTCAATATGATGACTACCGTGGGAGCTTCGGGAGCAGTATACGCCATTCTGCTGGCATTCGGCATGTTGTTCCCCAACCAGCAAATGTTCATCTTCCCACTACCGGTTCCCATCAAGGCCAAATATTTTGTTATCGGATATGCCCTGATTGAGCTATATGCCGGATTTGCAAATAACGCAGGAGACAATGTGGCACACTTTGCACATCTGGGCGGTATGGTATTCGGTTTTATCTTGATTATGTATTGGAGAAAAAAGAACAGAGGAAATGGCTACTATTATAACTGATTTGAAAGAAAACTTTCGCAGAGGAAATATCTATATCCAGTTGATTTACATCAATGCAGCGGTATTCATATTCACCACTCTGACTGAAGTCATGCTCCAATTGTTCAATCGGAGTATGATGGGAATATTCGAATGGCTGGAATTACCGGCATCACTTTCACGCTTCATTCTGCAACCGTGGTCACTGCTGACGTACATGTTCATGCATGCAGGATTCATGCACATTCTTTTCAACATGCTGTGGCTTTATTGGTTCGGAGCACTATTCCTGAACTTCTTTTCTGCAAAGCATCTGCGTGGTGTGTACATTTTGGGAGGAATCTGCGGTGGTTTGCTCTATATTGCCGCCTATCATATTTTCCCGTACTTCCACCCCATGATAAATTACTCTTTCATGCTGGGTGCCTCTGCTTCCGTGCTTGCCATCGTAGCTGCCACAGCCTATCGTGAGCCCAACTATCCGATACATCTATTTCTTTTCGGAACCATCCGACTGAAGTATCTGGCGCTTATCGTTATAGGCACCGATTTGCTATTCATTACCTCCAGCAATGCCGGTGGACACATCGCACATTTGGGAGGTGCGCTGGCAGGGTTATGGTTTGCTGCCAGCCTCAGCAAAGGCAGTGACCTGACCTCATGTATAAACAAATGTCTGGATGCTTTAGTTTCCATCGTCAGCTTTAAACCCCGAAAGCCGAAAATGAAAGTACATTACGGTACCAGTAAACAAAAAGATTATGATTACAACGCACGGAAAAAAGCCCAATCCGACGAAATAGACCGCATTCTCGACAAATTAAAGAAATCGGGATACGAAAGCCTTACTACGGAGGAAAAGAAAAGCTTGTTCGACGCAAGTAAACGTTAAACAAATGGAAAACGGAAAGTGGAATATGGAGAATGAGAAAATAGCCGCCACTCTTATTTTCAGTTTTCACCTTTCAATTTTCAATTATTATAATGAAGTATTTAGGTAATTTTGTCGCCCTCCTGATTTTGGCGGTCAATGCCTTGTTTACGGGCTTGCTACTGTTTACCGCCTATAGTCCGCACATACAGCCGGTCACACATCCGGTGCAGTCGTGCCTGGGACTGACATTTCCCGTTTTTCTGATGATAAATATAGGCTTCTTCATCTTTTGGCTGGTCATCCAGCGTTACAAAACCGCATTGCTTCCCTTGATAGGATTACTACTTTGTTATTCACAGACACGCACTTATCTGCCCATCAACTTTCATACAAACAAGTTGCCTGAAACAAGTTTCAAATTACTCTCATACAACATCATGGGATTTGACGGAGCCATCAAGCAGAATGGCAAGAATCCCATACTGACTTATTTAAAAGAAAGTAATGCCGATATCCTCTGCCTCCAAGAATACTCCACGACAGAATCATCCCGGCACCTTTCGCAAAAAGATGTGGAACAGGAACTCAAGGCATATCCATATCACCGCATCAACACGGTGGGCAGGGAAAAAGGGCATACCAACAAGATAGCATGTTATTCCAAATATCCGATTCTCTCGGCACGTGTACTAGATTATTCCAGCGAGTACAACGGTTCGGTACTGTATGAAGTAAAAATAGGAGAGGATACAGTCACCCTCATCAACAATCATTTGGAGTCCAACAAATTGACCAAAGCCGATAAAGCCGTGTACGAAAACATGCTGAAATCCCCTGAAAAAGAAAAGGTGAAAAGCGGTATGCGCCTGCTCATACGTAAATTAGCAGAGGCATCAGCCATCCGCGCACCGCAAGCTGACACGATTGCACACGAAATAACAGCTTCACCACATCCTTGTATCATTGTATGTGGCGATTTCAACGACACCCCCATCTCTTATACTCATCGTACCATCGCCCAAAATCTGGACGATGCATTCACCAAATCAGGACGGGGATTAGGAATTTCTTACAATCAGAACAGATTCTATTTTCGGATAGACAATATATTGACCAGCAAGAACCTGAAAGCCTACAATTGTACAGTAGACCGTTCCATCAAGGATTCAGACCACTATCCGATATGGTGTTATATCACCAAAAAGAATTGAGAATTGAGAATTAATACTTAACATTTAATACTTAGAAAACAATGTTCAAAAAATGTATTCTAATTTTAGCAGCAAGTTGTATGATGTACTCCTGTGCCACCCAGACGGAAAGCAATCCGTTCCTTACCGAGTTTCAAACACCCAATGGAGTGCCTCCATTCGATAAAATCAAGTTGGAGCACTATGAACCCGCATTCCAAAAAGGTATAGAAGAGCAGAATGCCAATATCCAAGCCATCATTGCCAATACGGAAGCTCCCACTTTCGAAAATGTCGTTGTTGCTCTCGACAACAGCTCCCCAACTCTGGACCGTGTAGGCGGTGTATTCTTCAACCTGACGGAGGCCGAAACTACCGATGAACTGACAGCCCTTTCCATGAAACTGGCCCCGACATTGGCCGAACACGAAGACAACATCTCACTCAATCAGGAGCTTTTCAAGAAAATAGATGCTGTCTACAATCAGAAAGATGCTCTCGGTCTGACCCGTGAGCAACAAAGACTGCTGGAAAAGACTTATAAGGGTTTTGTCCGTTCCGGCGCCAATCTTCCGGCCGACAAACAAGCCCGCCTGCGCGAAATCAACAAGCAGCTTTCCACGCTCGGAATCACGTTCAGCAACAACATCCTGAACGAAAACAACGATTTCAAGCTTTATGTAGAAAAAGAAGAAGACCTCGCCGGACTTCCCCAATGGTTCCGCGAAAGCGCCTTGGTCGAAGCCCGTGCCACCGGACAAGAAGGCAAATGGCTGTTCACCCTGCACAATGCAAGCCGCCTGCCTTTCCTGCAATATTCAGCCAACCGCCCGCTGCGCGAGCAGATGTACAAAGCCTACATCAACCGTGGCAACAACAATGACAAGAACGACAACAAAAAAATCATTGCCGACATCGTAAGCCTGAGACTTGAAAAGGCGCAATTGCTGGGATTCGATTGTTACTCCAACTTTGTATTGGACAATACAATGGCAAAGAATTCCGCTACCGTGATGGACTTCCTCAACAATTTATGGAGCTATGCACTCCCCAAGGCAAAAGCCGAAGCAGCCGAGCTGCAAAAGCTGATGGACAAGGAAGGCAAAGGAGAGAAACTGGAAGCATGGGACTGGTGGTACTACACCGAGAAACTGCGCAAAGAAAAATACAATCTCGAAGAAGAAGAAATCAAGCCCTACTTCAAGCTGGAAAATGTACGCGAAGGCGCCTTTGCCGTTGCCAACAAGCTCTATGGCATCACACTGACTAAACTCGAGGGCATCCCCGTCTATCATCCCGATGTGGAAGTGTTCGAAGTGAAAGCCGCCGATGGCTCACAACTGGGCATTTTCTATGTAGACTACTTCCCCCGCCCCGGCAAGAGTGGCGGAGCATGGATGAGTAATTACCGTGAGCAACAAGACGGCGTACGCCCATTGGTATGCAACGTATGCAGCTTCACCAAGCCGGTAGGCGGCACTCCCTCCCTGCTGACTATCGACGAAGTAGAAACTTTGTTCCATGAGTTTGGCCATGCTCTGCACGGATTGCTAACCCAATGCCAGTATAAAGGTACTTCAGGCACCAATGTCGTACGCGATTTCGTGGAACTCCCCTCCCAAATCAACGAGCACTGGGCCACCGAACCCGAAGTGCTGAAAATGTATGCCAAGCATTACAAGACTGGCGAAGTCATCCCCGACAGCCTGATTGAAAAGATACTGAACCAAAAAACGTTCAATCAGGGTTTCATGACTACCGAGTTGCTGGCCGCCGCCATCCTCGACATGAATCTGCATAACCTGACTGACACCGAAGGTCTTGATGTCGTTGCATACGAAAAAGAAGCAATGGACCAACTGGGGCTGATTCCGGAAATAGCTCCCCGTTATCGTACCACGTACTTTAACCACATCATTGGCGGCTATGCGGCAGGCTACTACAGCTATCTCTGGGCCAATGTTCTAGACAATGATGCCTTCGAAGCCTTCAAAGAACACGGTATCTTCGACAAGCAAACAGCCGACCTTTTCCGCCAAAATGTTCTGGAAAAAGGAGACAGCGAAGACCCGATGACTCTCTATAAGAACTTCAGAGGAACTGAGCCTCAATTAGACCCGATGTTAAAAAATCGCGGTATGAAGTAAGATTTGTGAAAAAAAAGCTATATTTGCAGCCTTGTATGCAACAGAATTTAATTAAAAAGTAATCATAATAAACTAAAAGTAACATGCAAAACAAAGGATTTGTAAGGGTTTTTGCGATATTGCTCACACTGGTGTGTGTGTTCTATCTCTCCTTCTCTTTTGTAACTCGCCATTACACAAGTAAGGCCAAAGAGTTTGCAAAAGGCGATGTGAAAGTAGAGCAGGACTACCTCGATTCTCTGGCTAATGAGAAAGTGTATTTTGGCAATTGGACGCTGAAACAATGTCGTGAGATGGAGATCAGTTTAGGTTTGGACTTGAAGGGCGGTATGAACGTCATCCTTGAAGTATCCGTACCCGATGTCATCAAAGTATTGGCTGACAACAAGACTGACGAAGCATTCAACCAAGCATTGGCCACTGCCGCCAAACAAGCTACCACAAGCCAGGATGACGTGATCACCTTGTTCGTCAGAGAGTATCACAAGCTTGCTCCGGGTGCTCCGCTGTCACAGCTGTTCGCAACCCAACAATTAAAAGACAAGGTAACTCAGAAATCTACCGACGCAGAAGTTGAAAAAGTATTGCGCGAAGAGGTAAAGGCGGCTGTTGAGAATTCCTATAATGTACTCCGTACCCGTATTGACCGTTTCGGTGTAGTTCAGCCTAACATCCAAAGTCTGGAAGACAAGATGGGGCGCATCATGGTGGAACTTCCGGGTATCAAAGAGCCTGAACGTGTAAGAAAATTGTTACAAGGTTCCGCCAATCTGGAATTCTGGGAAACATACACAGCAAAAGATGTTACTCCTTATCTGCAAGCTGCCGACACCAAGTTGCGTGCCATCGTTGCAAGCGAAACTCCGACAGAAGAGGCAGACAGCGCAGCTACCGAAACTCCTGCCGTAGCACAAGCTACCAGCACAGCCGACAGTCTTGCCGCTGCTTTAAAAGGCGAAAACAAAACACAAGCTGTTGACCTTGCGCAGATAAAGAAAGAACACCCGCTGTTCGCCATCCTGCAGGTCAACCCCAGCGGGCAAGGTCCTGTTGTTGCTTATGCCAACTACAAGGATACTGCTGAAATCAACAGATACCTTTCCATGCCGGAAGTTCAGGCCGAAATGCCGAAAGACTTGCGTCTGAAGTGGGGCGTATCTCCTTATGAATACGATCCGAAAGCCCAGACTTTCGAACTTTATGCCATCCGTTCTACAGAACGTAACGGCAAGGCGCCTCTGGAAGGTGATGTAGTGGTTAGCGCCAAAGACGAATACGACCATTACGGTAAACCTGCCGTAAGTATGTCTATGAACACTGACGGTGCCCGCCGTTGGGCTCAGCTCACCAAACAGAATATCGGCAAAAGCATTGCTATCGTGCTGGACGGTTATGTTTACTCAGCACCGAACGTAAACAATGAAATCACGGGCGGTAACTCACAGATTACCGGTCACTTTACTCCGGAACAAGCAAAAGACTTGGCAAACGTGTTAAGATCAGGTAAGATGCCGGCTCCTGCACACATCGTACAAGAAGATATCGTAGGTCCTTCACTGGGACAAGCTTCTATCAATGCCGGTATCATGTCATTCATCGTAGCATTGATTCTGCTGATGGTTTACATGTGCTCTATGTACGGATTCATTCCGGGTATGGTTGCCAACGGTGCTCTGGTACTGAACTTGTTCTTCACATTGGGTATCCTTTCTTCTTTCCAAGCAGCATTGACGATGTCCGGTATTGCCGGTATGGTGCTGGCACTGGGTATGGCTGTAGATGCCAACGTATTGATTTACGAACGTACCAAAGAAGAACTCCGTGCAGGCAAGGGTGTAAAGAAAGCATTGGCTGACGGTTACTCCAACGCCTTCTCTGCAATCTTCGACTCCAACTTGACGTCTATCATCACCGGTATTATCTTGTTCAACTTCGGTACAGGTCCTATCCGTGGTTTTGCTACTACATTGATTATCGGTATTTTGATTTCGTTCTTTACTGCCGTATTCATGACGCGTCTGTTCTATGACCATTTCATGAGCAAGGACAAACTCCTGAATCTGACATTCTCTTCCAAGATTTCAAAGAACTTGATGGCGAATGTACACTTCGACTTCATGGGTAGAAACAAATTGTGGCTGACCACTACTGGAGTTATCATAGTTATATGTATCGCTTTCCTCGCTACCCGCGGATTGAGCCAGAGTATCGACTTCACTGGTGGACGTAACTTCAAAGTACAGTTTGAGAATAAGGTAGAGCCGGAACAAGTTCGAGAGCTTATTTCCAGTAAGTTCGGTGATGCCAATGTCAGCGTTATCGCCATCGGCACGGACGGCAAGACAGTACGTATCAGTACCAACTACCGTATCGAAGAAGAAGGTAACAACATCGACTCTGAGATCGAAGCATACTTATACGAAACATTGAAACCGTTGCTGACTCAGAACATCACTTTGGAAACCTTCATCGACCGCGAAAACCATACGGGCGGAAGTATTATCAGTTCCCAGAAGGTAGGTCCGAGTATCGCAGACGACATTAAGGTTTCAGCCATCTGGTCTGTTGTACTTGCATTGATTGCCATCGGTATCTATATCCTGATCCGTTTCCGCAATATTGCATACAGTATCGGTTCAGTATCCGCATTGGCTTGTGATACTATCATCATCCTGGGTGCCTACTCCATCTGTTGGGGCTGGATGCCGTTCTCTCTGGAAATCGACCAGACCTTTATCGGTGCCATCCTGACAGCTATCGGTTACTCTATCAACGACAAGGTGGTAATCTTTGACCGTGTACGTGAATTCTTCGGTCTCTATCCGAAGCGTGACAAGTTCCAGTTGTTCAATGACTCATTGAATACAACTTTGGCACGTACCATCAATACTTCACTGAGCACCTTGATTGTGTTGCTGTGCATCTTCATCCTCGGTGGTGATTCCATCCGCAGCTTCGCATTCGCCATGATTCTGGGTGTTGTATTCGGTACACTGTCTTCTCTGTTCGTTGCATCTCCTATCGCATATCTGTTGATGAAAAACAAGAAAGTACTGAAGCAGCTGTAGAAGTAGCCAAATAAAAATTTAGACAAAAAACTATAAACTAAAAAGAGGTTGTGTCAAAACGTTGGCACAACCTCTTTTATATTTTAAG
>UMFM01051534.1_pt1 | contig 49100 bp, 50 predicted proteins | sample 1965011 | NCBI WGS metagenome assembly UMFM01 (sample SAMEA4836046, study PRJEB28245) | human gut metagenome | biome: gut microbiome; material: fecal sample | place: Denmark | collected 2008 | reverse complement strand
CTTGGAGATAACATCAAAGAGTTACCTATCGCTATCTGACCTTGCCGACTTGGGAACGGTTATGCCGAATGTATATCATACCAAAGAGGAAATGATTGATTGCGTCAATACCTTTTATGACGGCATGGTGGCACGAAGCGAAGAAATGAAACAGCACCCGAACTACAAGACGGGCGAGAACTTCGCCTACTTGGGATTACCGCCCTGTTTTCTTATCTTTGATGAATATGTAGCATTTTTTGAAATGCTGGCAACAAAGGAAAGCATGAGCCTGCTTAGCCAGCTAAAGAAAATCGTAATGCTAGGACGACAAGCAGGCTATTTTCTTATCGTTGCTTGTCAAAGACCAGACGCAAAATATTTCAGCGACGGGATAAGGGATAACTTCAACTTCCGTGTTGGGCTTGGTCGTATCAGTGAGCTTGGGTACGGTATGCTCTTTGGAAGTGATGTAAAGAAACAATTCTTTCAGAAGCGTATCAAAGGGCGTGGCTACTGTGATGTAGGGACAAGTGTAATCAGCGAATTTTACACTCCCCTTGTACCCAAAGGGCATGATTTTTTACAGACAATCGGCAGGCTTGCACAAAAACAGCAAAGTACACAAGTACAACAAGAAAAGGAGTAAGCATGGAACTTAAAGAAATTAACAAAATGATACAACCGTCTAATGACGAAGAACGACCAAAAGCCGTTAAATGTGTTTGTATCAATTATGAGGATTTTTTATCAGACTGTGAGGGCTTTGTTCAAAAGCGTTATCAAGATTTTAAATGTAATCCTAAAAATCAACTTGAAATAAAGGTCGGTTCTGTATTGGAAAAGGCTGTTGCAGAGGAAACATTCATGCCAGACACTTTTCTTATCCGACTAAACAGAAAACAATCTGCGTGTAACAGCCAGATAGATTTTGCTTTTGAATTACTGGATAAGTCTTTTTTAGAAACAGATGTTATCCGAAAAAGCGAAATACCACCAGAAATAGTTGAACAATGCCTTATGCCAGAAGTGCAGTTTATCATCATTTATATTGGTATGAATAGGTAGGGACGGCTTCTGCTCACATACGGCAGGAACGGTCAGCGAAGCGTACAAGACCGTGTATGCCGTTTGTGGTGCAGGGCTTGTCCCTGCACCACTCATTAAGCCCCTCATTATCTAACAGAGGGGCACAATTACGCTGGAAACTGGTTCAAAAACCTTTGGAAGTCCGCTAGGAATAAGGGTTTGTACCATTTTCAGCCGTTTGTGATAATCGCTTGAAAATATCACAAAATCACAAAAATATCACGATTGGGGGTATGACAACTGAATGATACTGATTTTCTCAACGCCTTGAAAGCCAAACGCAGTGATTACGGCGTATCGCAGACAAGGCTTGCGATTATGGCTGGTATCAGCCGTGAACATCTTAGCCGTATCGAAGCTGGCAAGGTAACACTGACCGAGGATATGAAGCAGAAACTACTGGACGCTGTGGAAAGGTTCAATCCCGACGCTCCTATGTTCCTGCTCTTTGATTATGTGCGTATCCGATTTCCCACGCTGGATATACAGCACGTTATCAAAGACATATTAAAGCTGAACATCAGCTATATGCTTCACGAAGATTTCGGACATTACAAGTACACCGAGCATTACTATATCGGGGACGTGTTCGTTTACACTTCACAAGACAAGGAAAAAGGTGTTCTGCTGGAACTGAAAGGCAAAGGCTGTCGCCAGTTTGAAAGCTACCTGCTGGCACAGGAGCGAAGCTGGTATGACTTCTTCATGGACGCACTGGTTGAGGGTGGTGTGATGAAACGCCTTGACCTTGCAATCAATGACAGAACGGGCTTGCTGGATATTCCAGAGTTGATAGAGAAATGCAAGAATGAGGAATGTATTTCAAAATTCCGTAGCTTCAAGAACTATGGTTCTGGCGAGCTGGTAAAGCACAATGAAGCCAACAAGGACGGCATGGGACATACGCTTTACATTGGTTCATTTACAAGCGAAGTCTACTTCTGTGTCTATGAAAAGAATTATGAACAATCCTCAAAATTGGGAATACCGATTGAGGAAGTCCCCATTAAAAACCGATTTGAGATACGTTTGAAAAATGAACGTGCCTACTATGCCGTGAGAGAACTGCTGACTTACTATGACGCAGAGCTGACGGCATTTTCTATTATCAACCAGTATATCCGCTTTGCCGATAAGGAAGTAGGCAAGCGAAAAAGCGATTGGAAAACCAACGCCCGTTGGTCTTGGTTCATTGGCGAGGGACGACCACCCGTGAAGCTGACGACAAAGCCAGAGCCTTACACTCTGCAAAGGACGCTGAACTGGCTACAAAGGCAGGTTGCCCCTACTTTAAAAATGCTGAAACAGATAGACGCTGGTAATCAGACGGACTATCTCAAAACCATAGAACAGCAGGCAAAGCTGACAGACAAGCATAGGCAGATAGTCAAACAACAGACGGCTTCGGTGGACGAACTGATAGAACAAGAAAAGGAGTGATTGATTATGATGTGGGAATTGATTAAGGATTTACTGCTGGTATCACTTGGCATGGGTATCGGTGTGGTTCTGATGTGTATTATGAGTGTTGGAAAGGAAGCTGACCGACAAATGATGGAATTAAAAGAAAGCGAGGAAAAATAAATGAATTTCGGACAAAATTTATATACATGGTTTTTAAGCAACGCACAGTCTTTAGTGCTTATGGCAATCGTCGTAATTGGCATTTACTTAGGGTTCAAGCGTGAGTTTTCAAAACTTATCGGCTTCTTGGTGGTTGCTCTTGTAGCCGTTGGATTGGTATTCAATGCAGGCGGTGTCAAAGATGTACTGTTAGAGCTGTTCAATAAGATTATCGGTGCGTAAGGAGTGATTGCTTGAAAGATATATTTTCGGATATGCAGGCAAGGATTGGCTGTACCTACATTTCAGATTTGCCACATCATAAGGGTATGGTGTGGCAGGAAATGAAGCGACTGAACCTTGCCGACTATCCACAGAAACAATTAGAAGATTTTTCAGTCTATGTCTTTGGTGTCCCTTACACTATCATAGCTGAAGCATTACAGAAAGGACGTGATAGTAATTGAAAGAATTAAGAGTATTGATAGAAAGCCTTGCACCTGTTGGCGAGGAACAACTATCCGCATGGTTCACGCTTCCCATTGACGCAGATTTTTTTGAGGAACGTCTAAAAGTAACTATGGACAGTGAGGACTACCGTATTATTGAAAAGGAGCTTCCTTTTGCTGATGAAGTAAAGGAAGATACCATTGCAGGACACCTCAACAATCTGTATACCCTTTTCACAGAGTTGCCCTCAAATTTGCAGGAAGATTGTGAGGAATTGTTGTGTTTTTATACCAGCTTGGAAGAACTGCACACACAGAGAAATGAGATTATCCATTACCCTTTATGTAAAAACATGACCGACGTTGCAAGGACGGTCTTGGAACAAAATCCTGCCTACAATGCGTTGTCTGAAACCATTATCCGTTACTTTGATTTTGAGGGTTACGGACAGTATCTTGACGATAACGGAAAATTTGTGGAAACCGACCACGGTATCTATGAACTGCCGTAAAAGAGAGGTGTTGCTATGGTAGAGGATATGCGTGTGTATATTGCTAATCTTGGGAAATACAATGAGGGCTATTTAGTTGGCGACTGGTTCTCTTTTCTGATTGATGAAGAAGATGTTGCCGAGCGTATCGGACTGAATGAACAATACGAAGAATACGCCGTACATGATACAGATAACTTTCCCATTGAGATTGGCGAGTATATTTCCATTCAAAAACTGAATGAACTGTATGAAATGATATGCGAGCTTCCCGATTTCATCACGGACAGCTTAGATGAATTTATATCAAATTATGGAAGTCTGGAAGAACTGTACGACCATAAGGACGATATGATTTTATACGCTGGCTGTGAGGATATGACCGACGTTGCCTATTACTTTATTGATGAATTGCAGGCACTTGGCGATATTCCCCCTAGTTTGCAGAATTATATTGATTATGAAGCATACGGCAGGGACTTATCCTTTGAGGGAACTTTTATTGAAACAAGTTACGGTATGTGTGAGATACCGTGGTAAGAAGCTGGAAGATCAGCGACAAGGATTGTTGCTTCTGACAGCTTTTTTGATTTGGGACAGTCTGAAAACGGCTGTCCTTTTCCATTATGCGAAAGGAGTTGAAACGAAAACATGAAAAAGATTAAAAGCTACACGGGTATCTGGAACGTGGAAAAAGTCTTGTATGCAATCAATGACTTTAACCTGCCTTTTCCCGTTACCTTTACACAGATTACATGGTTTGTGATAACCGAGTTTATCATCATTCTGTTTGGGGACTTACCGCCGTTCTCCATGATTGAGGGAGCATTTCTGAAATACTTCGGTATTCCCGTGGCTCTCACATGGTTTATGTCGCAAAAGACCTTTGACGGCAAGAAGCCGTACAGTTTTCTAAAGTCCCTCATTACCTATGGACTTCGACCAAAGATAACTTATGCAGGAAAAGCCGTGAAACTGGATAAGCAGATACTACAAGAAACTATCACGGCAGTAAGGAGTGTGAGCTATGTTCCCGATTAAATATATCGACAACAACCTTGTCTGGAACAAGGACAATGAGGTATTCGCCTACTATGAGCTGATACCGTACAATTACAGTTTTCTATCCGCTGAACAGAAATTCATTGTGCATGACAGCTTCCGACAGCTTATCGCACAATCCCGTGAGGGCAAGATACACGCCTTGCAGATTGCTACCGAAAGCTCAATCCGTAGCATACAAGAGCAGTCAAAGAAGCTGGTTACGGGACGTTTGAAAGAGGTTGCTTATCAGAAGATAGATGAACAGACCGAAGCGTTGGTAAGCATGATTGGGGACAATCAAGTGGACTACCGCTTTTTTCTTGGGTTCAAGCTCATGGTAATGGAAGAACAATTCAATTTGAAGAACATGAAAAAATCGGCGTGGCTGACGTTCAAAGAATTTATCCATGAGGTGAACCACACACTGATGAATGACTTTGTTTCCATGCCAAATGATGAAATCAACCGTTATCTGAAAATGGAAAAGCTGTTGGAAAACAAAATCAGCCGACGCTTCAAGGTGCGACGCTTGGAAACAAACGACTTCGGGTATCTGATTGAACATCTTTACGGCAGGGACGGTATCGCCTATGAAGATTATGCGTATTCACTTCCAAAGAAGAAGTTGAAAAAAGAAACACTGATAAAGCACTATGACTTGATACGTCCGACCCGTTGCCTTGTGGAAGAAAGCCAGCGACATTTACGCTTGGAGCATGAGGACAGTGAAAGCTACGTTTCCTATTTTACTGTCAATGCGATTGTCGGGGAGCTGGATTTTCCGTCCAGTGAAATCTTCTACTTCCAGCAACAGCAGTTTACCTTTCCCGTTGATACTTCTATGAATGTAGAAATCGTGGAAAATAGAAAAGCATTATCGACTGTCCGTAACAAGAAAAAAGAGCTGAAAGATTTAGACAATCACGCCTACCAGTCTGGCAGTGAAACCAGCTCCAACGTGGTAGACGCACTGGACAGTGTGGACGAATTGGAAACGGATTTAGACCAGTCCAAAGAAAGTATGTATAAGCTCTCTTATGTTATCCGTGTATCTGCTCCCGACCTTGACGAGCTGAAACGACGCTGTGATGAAGTCAAGGACTTCTACGACGATTTGAACGTCAAGCTGGTACGCCCTGCTGGCGATATGCTAGGGCTTCACTCGGAATTTCTGCCTGCCAGCAAGCGTTACATCAATGACTATGTGCAGTATGTAAAATCAGACTTCCTAGCAGGACTTGGTTTTGGAGCGACACAGCAGTTAGGGGAAAATACGGGTATCTATATCGGCTATTCCGTTGATACGGGACGCAATGTATATCTGCAACCGTCCCTTGCCAGTCAAGGCGTAAAAGGAACAGTTACAAATGCTCTTGCTTCTGCTTTTGTAGGTTCACTTGGCGGTGGAAAATCGTTCTGTAACAACCTGCTTGTCTATTACTCTGTGTTGTTTGGCGGTCAGGCGGTCATCTTAGACCCGAAATCCGAGCGTGGCAACTGGAAAGAAACCCTGCCAGAAATCGCCCATGAAATCAATATCGTAAACCTTACCAGCGACAGAGAAAACGCAGGACTTCTTGACCCATTCGTGATTATGAAGAATGTGAAAGACGCTGAAAGTCTGGCAATCGACATACTCACATTCCTTACGGGCATTTCATCAAGGGACGGCGAGAAGTTCCCCGTACTTAGAAAGGCAGTGCGTGCCGTTACCCAAAGTGAAACAAGGGGCTTGCTCCATGTGATTGAGGAATTACGCAAGGAAGATACGCCTATCTCATGCAACATTGCCGACCATATCGACAGCTTCACGGACTATGATTTTGCACATCTGCTGTTTTCAGACGGTACGGTGGAAAATGCAATCAGTTTAGACAACCAGCTCAATATCATTCAAGTAGCCGACTTAGTGCTACCCGATAAGGACACGACCTTTGAGGAATACACGACCATTGAATTACTGTCTGTTTCTATGCTGATTGTTATATCTACATTTGCCCTTGATTTTATCCATTCGGACAGAAGTATTTTCAAGATTGTAGACCTTGACGAAGCGTGGGCGTTCTTAAATGTGGCACAAGGCGAAACCTTATCAAATAAGCTGGTGCGTGCTGGACGAGCTATGCAGGCAGGCGTGTACTTTGTTACACAGTCTTCGGGGGACGTGTCAAAGGAAAGTCTGAAAAACAATATCGGTTTAAAATTCGCTTTCCGTTCTACTGACATTAACGAGATTAAACAGACCCTTGAATTTTTCAGCATTGACAAAGAGGACGAGAACAACCAGAAGCGCTTGCGTGATTTGGAAAACGGACAATGCCTATTACAAGATTTATACGGACGTGTGGGCGTGGTGCAGATACACCCCGTCTTTGAAGAATTACTGCACGCCTTTGATACCAGACCGCCGATACAGAGAAATGAGGTGGAGTGATGAAAGAAAGGATAAAAGGTGCGTTCACAAGAAAAAAGATACTTCACGTTCTCAAAATGGCTCTGTTTGTCGTGGCACTGTCCCTTATCCTGCTTTCACTCTTGGGAACGGTGGTACACGCAACGGGACTTGTGGACGACACTATCAATACCGAAAACCTTTATTCTAAATATCCATTAAGCAATTATCAGCTTGATTTCTATGTAGATAATAGCTGGTCGTGGCTTCCGTGGAACTGGCTGGACGGGATTGGAAAAAGTGTGCAATACGGGCTGTACTGTATTACCAACTTTGTCTGGACGATAAGCCTTTATTTAAGCAATGCCACGGGCTATGTGGTGCAGGAAGCCTACAAACTTGATTTTATTAACGATATGGCAGACAGTATCGGCAAAAGCATACAGACCCTTGCAGGCGTTACCGAAAATGGCTTTTCCACTTCGGGATTTTATGTAGGATTTCTACTGCTGATTATTTTAGTGGTGGGTATTTATGTTGCCTATACGGGACTGATAAAAAGAGAAACCAGCAAGGCACTACACGCCATTATCAACTTTGTAGTGGTGTTTCTTTTATCTGCTTCCTTTATTGCCTACGCTCCCGACTACATCAAGAAAGTCAATGACTTTTCATCAGACATCAGTACCGCTTCACTGGACTTGGGAACAAAAATCATGCTTCCCGACAGCGACAGCAAAGGCAAGGACAGCGTGGACTTGATAAGGGACAGCCTATTTTCCATTCAAGTACAACAGCCGTGGCTACTGCTTCAATTCGGTAATTCGGATATAGAGGAAATCGGCTCTGACCGTGTAGAAGCTCTGGTATCGGCAAGCCCAGAGGACGAGGACGGCGAAACACGGGAAAATGTCGTCAAGACAGAGATTGAGGACAACGACAACAACAATCTGACGATACCGCAGGTCGTGAACCGTTTAGGTATGGTGTTCTTCCTGCTTATCTTCAACTTAGGTATCACGATATTTGTATTCTTGCTTACGGGTATGATGTTGTTCAGCCAGATACTATTTATCATCTTTGCAATGTTTTTGCCTATCAGCTTTTTACTTTCCATGATACCGAGCTATGAGAGCATGGCAAAGCAGGCAATCGTCCGTGTGTTCAATACCATTATGACAAGGGCAGGAATTACGCTGATTGTTACGGTAGCCTTTAGCATTTCCAGTATGTTCTACAACATATCCACGGACTACCCGTTCTTTATGGTGGCGTTCTTGCAGATAGTGTGTTTTGCAGGAATTTATATGAAGCTAGGCGATTTAATGAGTATGTTCTCTTTAAACGCTGGTGACAGTCAAAGCATGGGACGCAGAATATTCCGCAGACCGTATCTGTTCATGCGACATAGGGCTAGACGTATGGAACACAGACTTGCAAGGGCTGTGGGAAAAGGAAGTATGGTCGGTGCTGGAGCTGGTGCAATGGCTGGCTCTATGGTATCGTCGGGCAGTTCATCAGCAAGGAACAATACACCTAAACAGCCGTCCCGAAGCAATAACGCTTCTCTTGGCGGTAAGGCTGGTTCAGCCGTGGGTGCTGTTCTTGATACAAAGAATAAAGTTAAGGACAAGGCAACCGCTGTTAAAGAGAATATAAAAGATATGCCGACACAGACCGCTTATGCGGTTCACTCTGCCAAAGAGAAAGCAAAGTCCAGTGTGTCTGACTTTAAGCGTGGTGTAGTGCAGGAACAAGAACACCGTCAGTCTGGGCGATTAGAAAAACAGCAATTACATAGACAGAATATTGCGGATAAGCGTATGGAGCTTCAAAAGGCACAAGAAGCAAGGCAGGCAGGTAAGAAAACGGACGGATCAGCGACAAGCGGAGCTACCCGTCCCCATGAAAGACCAGCTACGGCTACCAAACAGAACATGGAAAACCAGCAGGAAGTCAAACGTCCTGCCACAGCTTCAACCATGAAGAATGATGAACCTATCAAGAAAAATGCTGTCAAGGAACGTCCGCTATCTTCTGGCGGTTCTGATGTTAAAGCTCCGCAGGTAAGCCGTAGGAATGTAGAAAAAGCGGTATCGCATGAAACACGCCAGAATTACAAAACTGACCGTGTAACAAAAACAACCGTTCAGAAGCATACACAGCAGAATACCGTGAAGAACAAACGAACTCTATTCAAGAAAGGACAAAAGAAGAAATGAAACTAAGACATATCGCTATCATTGGCAGTCTGTTTCCTATCCTCTTTTCTATCGTATTATTCTTTGGGGTTCTGATTAGTGCCGAGGACGACGACGGGGGTAACGGTTATTCCTCTAATTACGTGGGTATGAACCTATCTGCCGAAGTCTTGAAACATCAGCCTATGGTAGAAAAGTATGCCAGAGAAAACGGTATTTCCGAGTATGTCAATGTGTTATTGGCAATCATACAAGTGGAAAGTGGCGGTACAGCCGAGGACGTTATGCAAAGCTCTGAAAGTCTGGGACTACCGCCCAACTCATTAGATACAGAAAGCTCAATCAAGCAGGGGTGTAAATATTTTGCGTCCCTGCTTTCTTCCTGTAAAAATCAAGGTATCAGTGATATAAATGTCGTGATACAGTCCTATAACTATGGCGGTGGCTATGTGGGATATATGGCAGGAAACGGAAAAAAACATACATTCAACCTTGCGGAAAATTTCGCAAGGGAGAAATCGGGCGGTCAGAAAGTAACCTACACGAACCCTATCGCCGTGGCGAAGAATGGTGGCTGGCGTTATGGCTATGGAAATATGTTCTATGTGGAGCTTGTGAACCAGTACCTTATCGTCAATCAAGTATCGGGCGAACTGGCACAAAAGATAATGAATGAAGCGTTGAAGTATCAAGGTTGGAAATATGTGTATGGTGGCAGTAACCCGAACACATCTTTTGATTGTAGCGGACTGACGCAGTGGTGCTATGGCAAGGTGGGTATCGCATTGCCGAGAACGGCTCAAATGCAGTATGACGCAACACAGCATATCCCATTATCGCAGGCAAAGGCTGGCGATTTGGTCTTTTTCCACAGTACCTACAATGCAGGTAGCTATGTAACCCACGTCGGTATCTATGTAGGAAACAATCGTATGTATCATGCAGGCGACCCGATAGGATATGCAGACCTCAATATTCCATATTGGCAACAGCACTTGATTTGTGCTGGAAGAATAAAACAGTAGAAAGGATGGGAAACCATGTTTAAAAAGAAAGAAAAACCAGTAAAAGAAAAAAAGGTGCGTACTGTCAAAGTAGGCACACATAAGAAGTCTGTGATTGCTCTGTGGGTAGTGCTTATCGCAAGTGTGAGTTTTGGAGTTTATAAGAACTTTACCGCTATTGATATGCACACGGTACATGAAACAGAAACCATTCAGCTAAGACTAAATGACACCAACGGGATTGAAAATTTCGTGAAGAATTTCTGTAAATCCTACTATACATGGGACAACAGCAAAGAAGCTATCGAAGCAAGGACGCAGGCAATCAGCAACTATCTGACAAAGGAATTGCAGGACTTGAACCTTGATACCATAAGAACGGATATACCGACCAGCTCCGCCGTTACAAATGTGCTGATTTGGGATATAGAACAGTCTGGAACGGACGATTTTATCGCTACCTACGAAGTAGATCAGCAGATAAAAGAGGGCGAACAGACAAACAGTGTCAAGGCAACCTATACCGTCAAAGTCCATGTAGATAAAAACGGCGATATGGTTATCGTTCAGAACCCGACTCTTGCACCAGCGATTGAAAAGTCCGACTATGAACCAAAGGCACAAGAAGCCGACGCAAGCGTTGACGCTGATACAGTGAATGACGCTACGGCATTTTTAGAAACATTCTTCAAGCTGTACCCAACAGCCACAGAAAAAGAACTTGCCTACTATGTGGCTGGCAATGTGCTTGAACCTATCGGCAGGGACTACCTCTATTCCGAATTAGTCAATCCCGTGTTTACAGCAGACGGGAACAATGTGAAAGTCAAGGTTGCCGTGAAATTCATTGATAATCAGACAAAGGCAACGCAGGTATCACAGTTTGAGCTTGTGTTACATAAGGATAGCAACTGGAAGATTGTAGGATAGATTTACTGTGCAAGTCCTCTCATTGAGGGGGTTTGCACAGTTTTATGATAACACGCTTCTTGCTTTTACTTAAATATTTGAATATAATATTAGTTTATAGATGATGATATACAAAAATTCGATATTGTACTAAGTGAAATTCAAAAGGAGCTGGTTTTTAAAATGAATAGAGTTTTGATTATAGATGATGATAAAGAGCTTTGCACTTTAATGAAAAAGTGCGTAGAGCATGAACACATGACTGCTATAATTGCTCATGGCGGTATAGAGGGATTACGACTTACAGAAGAATATCGGTCAAGCCTTTCGCTTGTAATTTTAGATATTATGATGCCCGATTTAGACGGATTTCAAGTTTTGCAAAAAATCCGAGAAGTCAGCAATGTCCCTGTTCTTATGCTTACTGCAAAAAGCGACGAAGAAGATAAGGTTTCCGGGCTTCGCTTGGGTGCCGACGATTATTTGACAAAGCCTTTCAGTATTAACGAGCTAATGGCTCGTGTCAATTCACTTATTCGACGTTACACTACCTTGAATCCTGTAACTGAAATTAGTGCAGATTTTATAAGGTTGCAAGGTATGACGATTGATAAAATAAACCGTGTTGTTACATTGAATGACAGTACCGTAGAGCTTACAGGAAAAGAATTTGATTTGCTTTCTTTTCTGGCTTCTAACAAAGGACGAGTGTTCACGAAAAAACAGATTTATACACAGGTCTGGTACAATGAATATGCCTTTGACGACAGCAACATTATGTCCTTTATCAGTAAACTGCGTAAAAAAATCGAACCCGATCCCGAGCAGCCATTTTATATTCAAACGGTGCGTGGTGTAGGGTATCGTTTTAACAAGGAGGCGTAACAATGGAAATCAATATATATTTGCTTATTGCGTTCTTATTTTCCTTGCTCATAATTGCATATCTTGTATTGAAGTTACGTCGTGTCTGGGAGCAGCTTGCCTTGATTCAAGACGCACTGGCAGATATAAAAACAGGAAATCTTAACCGCCGTGTGCTTGCACGTGAAAATGATATGACGAAACAAATCTGCTATGACATCAATGAAATTGCACTTGAAAATCAAGCCCGTTTTATTCAGCAGAAACAGGCAGAACAATCCTACAAAAGGTTAATGACGAGCCTTTCCCATGATGTTAAAACACCCCTTGCGTCTTTGGTGGGCTATCTGGAAGCTATCGAACATGGATTAGTTGTCGGTGAAGAAAAAGAAGAATATATCCATGTAGCATCTGACAAGGCTTACCGCTTAAAAGATTTCGTCATTTCTTTATTTGAATGGGTTAAGCTTGACGCACGGGAACAAATTTTTCATTTTGAATTGGTTGACCTTAACGAAATGACACGAAATATTATTGCCGATTGGGTATCAACCTTTGAAAACAATAGCTTGAAATATGAAATTGAAATACCAGAAACAGAATATTTTATCCGCATTGACCCTAACGCATACACTCGTATTCTAAATAACCTTTTGCAAAATATCATGGTGCATAGCAAGGCTACGCAGATACTATTAAATATAATCGAAAGTAATCAACAGGCAATCATCACATTAACCGATAATGGACGGGGCATTTTGCCGGAGAAAATACCACATATATTTGAAAGAATGTACCAGTGTGACGATTCTCGTTCCTCGAAAGGAAATGGATTAGGTCTATCTATTGCGAAAGAACTTGTCAACGCTCACAAGGGAACGATAAATGTTGCCAGCACTCCTAATTTTGAAACAACATTTACGATTACATTACCGAAAGCCCTGTAATAAAGCAGGGCTTTTTCACTTGCTTTATGAAAACATGAAAAAAGCAAGGTTACGGCAAGGTTTTGGCAAGGTTAGTGCTTTATAATAAAGCACATGAAAGGAGGAACCTTTAATGACAATGATTGTAACAGAACTTCAAAAGTGGAAACGAAATAAAATCGTTTGGGGTGTTTTAGCCCTTACCGTACTGCTTGCCCTATTTGCGATTGAGCGAGCTTGCAGTATATCAAGGAGCAGCCCGTATATGAATAGTTTTGGCGACCTATATACATTGGCGTTCAAGAATCTTACCAGTTTATTTCTGCCTATTGTATTGGGTATGTTTGCCACTACACTGTTTTATGACGAGCAGAAAAATGATACCTTAAAAGAACTTTTAATCATTCCTATCTCAAAGGCACAACTGTATTTTTCAAAAATAGTTGTTGTAATCTTAATGTCTGTGGGGCTGTGTGTAGTTACATTCCTGCTGTGTATGGTAGGTGGTTTTATTGCCGGCGAATTTCCCGATTTGAACGTCAATACCCTACTGCAAGCCGCACTATTATACTTAACTGGCGGTATGCTAATTCCGATTGCAATTTTGCCTATCGTCTTTTTGGCAACACTATCTAAGGGTTATGTACTCCCTATTGGTGCAACACTTCTGTATCTCGTACCCGTGGTAATTGCCCCAGCTTACCTCATGGGGTTGCACCCGCTGGCAAGTGTAATGGGAATATATGCTCGTTTATCCCCAGCCGCAGCAGAAATGGTTGGAACTTGGACGCAGGGGGCTACTGTAACCGCAACGCCTGTTTTCTGTTTCATTTCTATACTGATTATCGGGACTGTTTCAGCGGTTGTATCGGTTATAGTTTTGAAAAAACAATCTTATTGAAAGGGAAGATTATGAAACGAATATTTAACTTACTATGTTGTATATTGTTGCTTTTTTCATTAGTTGCCTGCCAAGACGCAGCACCTATTTCTGATGAGCCTCTCGATCAGCAAGAACTTATCGAAAATGCAACAACATATTTTAATCAAATGCTGGCAGGAGATTTTGATACCTTATATTCTGATTTACCAAAAGGTGTTCAAGAAAATACTTCTGTTGAAGCAATACAAGCTGATTGGGACGAAGAAATTGAAAAAGTTGGTGGACTGCCCGAAGATACAACACCAGACATCTCCTGTTATGTGCCAGAAAAAAGTGAGCAACATCGTGTGGAGTTTGTTATTCCCTGTGAAAAGGGAGATTTCAAGGTATTCCTTAACTATTCCATAGACGGTAATCTATATAACTATGTAATCTGGAAAAATGAAGCACAATGAGAAAGCGAGGAAAAATAATGAGTGATTTTTTGATTGAAACAAAACAACTGACAAAAATATATGGAGAACAGACTGCTGTTAATTCAGTAAATCTTCATGTAAAAAAAGGTAGGATTTATGGTCTGCTCGGACGCAACGGTGCCGGAAAAACAACCATTATGAAGATGATTTTAGGGTTGACACCTATTACTTCCGGGGAAGTAGATGTATTCGGACAAAACATCAAAGGCAAAGAAAAACGAATCTATCCGAGAATTGGTGCAATCATTGAAACACCGGGATTCTATCCTAATTTGACAGGAACTGAAAACTTGGAAATCTTTGCAAAACTGCGTGGTACAGCCGCCCCTAATGCAGTAAAGACCGCTTTAGAGATTGTGGGCTTGCCTTACAAAGATAAAAAACTGTTCAGTAAATACTCTCTTGGAATGAAACAACGACTTGGTATTGCAAATGCCATTCTCCATGACCCGGAACTTTTGATTTTAGACGAACCTACAAATGGACTTGACCCTATCGGTATTGCCGAGGTAAGAAACTTTATTAAAGATTTGAGTGAAGAACGAGGAAAAACAATTCTCATTTCCAGCCATATTCTTTCAGAAATCGAATTGCTGGCTGATGATATTGGCATTATCGACCACGGCGTTTTGCTTGAAGAAAGCAGTATGGAGGAATTACAGAAAAGGAATAGCCGTTATATTCTTTTGCAAGTTTCTGATATTCCGAAAGCTGTTACACTTTTAGAACGACAATTCGCAATACAAGATTATTCCGTAGAGGACGACCACACGTTAAGACTATATGATACGTCTTTGGATATGGCAGCAGTCAATAAAGCTCTTATGTTACAGGACGTGTCTGTTATCAGCTCCAGCTTGTGTAATGATACTTTGGAGGACTATTTCAAAAAAATCACAGGAGGAGAAGGCATTGCTTAAACTCATTCAGACAGAATTTCTTAAACTGCGCCGTAGGAAGTTTGTCTGGCTGATGTTGTTAGCAGCTCTCTTTATGCCTTTTTTCGCCCTGTTCTACTTCCAACACATAGGAGAAACAGGCATTGACCCGGTACAGTTTTATAAATGGACGGCGTTTAGTTATACACCGTGGATTATCTTACCCGTCGTTTTGGGAATGCTTTGCACAATGCTCATGTACGACGAAAATCAATACGATATGTTAAAACAGCTTTGGATTGTACCTGTAAATCGAATGGGCTATTTTTTCAGTAAGTTTGTAGTTGTTCTGTTTTATTCCGTCCTATTTATGTTCATTACAGCCATAGCTTCCATAGTGGCTGGTGTACTTCCCGGTTACATTGTTTGGGATTGGAACAGTATTCTATATCTTCTGAAAAAATGTATGGAGATCAGCGTGTTGACTGCGTTTGCTGTATTGCCTATTTTAGCGGTGGCTGCGTCACAAAAAGGGTACATTCTCCCGGTTTGCGTTACTTTGATTTATACATTTCTCGGATTTATATTGTTAATGGTAAATATGTATCTGCACCCGCTTTCCAGCATGACGGCTATTGTAATGAGGGATATTCCGGGAGTTGTTTTGCAGCAAGAACTTAATATTCCAGTAGCATTTATGTGCATTGCGATTTGGAGCTTTATTTCAGCAGTATTGGCGAATACCGTACTGCATAGACGAAAGTGAGGTGTAAACAAAATGAAAGAATTACTTTGGGCGGAAAAGCAAAAGCTCCGCCATTCTAAAATTATATGGATTACTGTTTTTGCGGTAATCATGGTTGCAGTCATCGTTTTTGCACAAGGACAGTTTGTTTTCAATGGTTCCCGATATGTAGACGGAGCTGGTTGGTTTATGACGGCTTCACAGTCGCTTGCAACCTTTTATGTTCTCCCTGCGGTTATAGCTCTTTTAGGAAGCTATATGATTTGCCGCGAGGAACAAGAGGACACAATGAAATCATTACAGCTTATCCCAGTTAATGAAACAAAACTGACTGCTGCAAAAATGATTGTATCGTTGATTTTTAGCATATTGATTTATCTGTTGCTATTTATCATAACTTTTTCAGTTGAAGCAATATTGCATTTTCAATCTTTGTCTATCGGATTGGTTCTGGGCTTTTTGAAAACTTATCTATTGGACGGATTAGGAATATTCCTTGCTATCTCTCCGATTATCGCATTGGTAGCAAAAATGAAAAAAGGATATTGGTTAGCGTTAGTGTTTGCAGAAATCTATTCCTTTGCAGGTCTGTTCGCAAGTATGTCTGCGACGCTAAAAGCGCTCTATCCGATTACAGCAGTATTTAATATTTCCGGTTACTATGAAACAGTTACCCTAAATTGGATTTATAGTGTTTTTGTCCTGTTGCTATGCGGTGGTTTTTCAGCTCTTATTCTTAGAAATCTTAATCATAAAAAAAAGTGGAGGATTAAATAAAGTGTTAATATTTTTAATTAGTAGTAAAAAATATTTGGTCTTATAAAGGAGTTGATGGTATGGGAAACTTTTAATTGTAGAATTTTCAGACAAGGAAGAATGTCTTTATCGTCAGACGTTAGAATGGTTATCTTCAAAACTTTGCACTACACCTACTGTTATATCAAGGCAAACAACGGACTTTGCAATAAATCCATTTACCCGTGTTGTTATTGATAAACATAAAAGCAAAATATATTTGTCTGCTAAAGAGTTTGACCTATTATATTTTCTGTATTCTCATAGAGGGCAGGTGTTTTCAAAAGAACAGCTTTACGAAAATGTATGGGGTTATGATGATATGCCAGCTTCCAGCAATCTTACATCATTTATCCGAAAGCTAAGAAAGAAAGTTGAACCAGACCCAAACAATCCACAATACATCATAACTGTATGGGGTGTCGGATATAAATTCAGTGAAGAAAAACCGTAGATTGTAATTCACAGTTATGTGATCTACAAGCTACGGTTTTATCTATTCTCATTTAATTTTATTTCAAACATTTTTACGGTTCTCATAGATGTTTTGGTTGCTTTTAAAACATCTACAAGTACACGGACTTCATACTCGTTACAATCTTCAAAGATTTCTTTTGCTTCTTTTTCAAAGACGGGCTTTGAAATTAAAACGGTATCGCATAGCAGTTCATCAACAGATACCGATAGCGTATTTGCAATGGCAACTAATGTGGTTAAACTGACTGATGTATTGCCAGTTTCTATATTGCTGACGTGTTGAGGAGTAACACCTATTTTGTCAGCAACGGTTTCTTGAGTAAGGTTCTTTTTAATTCTTGCAATTTTTATTCTTTTTCCGATTGCTTTATAGTCAAGTTCCATATAACTGACACACTCCTTTCAAAAAACTATTCTTATACATTGTAACCTTTGTAAAAACACTTTATAATAGACTGATAAAGGTAACTATTCTATCAGTTATATTTTGGAACGATTTTTACAAATACATACACAATGAGAAAAGAGGTATATAATAAAATGATGAAATTTAATAAAAGGGACAGCAGAAAAATGTTCAAAGAGGTTGCCCGTATTCATGGTATTTCTGTTTCAGAAGTCAAGAAACAAATGCAGGTTGCCATTGATGAAGCAAGAAACAATCCAGACCCAGAGAAGCAGGCAGAATTTCAACGGCTCTTTGGAAATCGGACACCGACACCAGAAGAATTTATCTGCGTTACCAGCAAGAAATTATTTAAGTAAGTTACGGGAGTGGCAACTATGAAGCAATCGGAAAAAGAAAGAGAAGAATTTTTATCCGTGTGTGGAAAACACGATTATGATTTACTCACAGAAAAAGAAAAAATGACACAATCGGATTATGAACGTATTACGCATATTACGGTATCATTAGGATTTATCAATTATACCCAAACATTGATAGCAAGATATTTAGATTTTGCTCTGCATGAAGAAGAACAGTTTGACAGAGAGTTAGAAATCATTAAAGAATATCCTAACTATTATGAGGACGAAGAAATCGACGAAAAGCAAAATCAATGGGTAGAGGATTTTCTTAATCAAATACCACCGAATAAGCAGGCACACTATCGCCTGCTTATCGAACAAAATATTGATGAATTTTAATTTTTTAAGGTTATTGCATACCAGCAAAAAAACTGGTGCAGTAGCCTTTTTTATATCCTGCCAAAAAACAGTAATATAGACGGAATTAGGACGGATTTATCTTCTATCATTTATGTTGTGGAAATTTGCCATGCATAAAACAGATATTTTCTTACGGGGAGGAATACGAATGGCAGTACAGAAAAAAATAGGGACAGCAGACAGTATCTAATCATGTTAAGGGATTTTTTGGCAACTTCACTATTTCCTCAACATCTATGTGTTTTATAAAAGCTCAATGAGGTTTTCGTAACTTCTTGGGCTTTTTTGCATTTTCTGGACTTCTTTTTCGGTTATTACCAGTCCATATCCCCTCATGTGTATTGAATACAACAAGTGAAGATATTCAAATTGTTGCTGATTATTTCCGTGAGAAATTTTTTGAAATCTTGGCAGTTTGTCACCTCTCTGGGAAGTTAGGGTGCGGAAAGGGGGAAATGAACTTCTGTTCATTTCAAATCCTGCACAGAAAGGAGGTGAGCAAATGGAAACATCTTCTTTCAAACAAGCCATTGAAGCACAGTTTGATTGTCTTTCAAAGAAAGTTATCAAGCGTGCGGTTAAAAAAGGCTATCGTGATATGAAACGACGAGAAAAGCGAGAATGTTCATTTTCCGATATACCAGATTATGAGCAGGAACGCTTTGGAAAAAATGATGAATACGCAAGTGATTACACAGTATTTAACATTTTAGGCATTGAAGTGTGGGTTGAGGACGACCAGTTAAGCAACGCTCTCAAATCTCTTACAGAGAAGAAACGCAATATTATATTGTTGTCCTACTTCATGGATATGTCTGATAGTGAAATCAGCGAATTTATCAAAATTCCACGCTCTAACGTCCAGTATCACAGAACAAAGACATTGGAAACAATGAGAAAATACATGGAGGAACGCAAATGATGAAGCATAAGCACTTACCTTTTGAAGTGATTTTATCAGCCACAGAGGGCGACCCAGAAGCGATTGAAACTGTAATGAGCTTCTATGACGGTTATATCTCTAAATTATGCTTGCGTAAGTTGTATGATGAATACGGCAACGTCTGCATGGTGGTAGACGCTGATTTAAAAAATAGAGTTCAAACAGCATTGCTTGATATGTTGATGAATTTTGAAATTGTAGTGATGTAGTACATATAAGCGGAGCTGGTATATTCCCTTTCCTACCGCTTCGTTTATCATTCTATAAAAGTTAGTTAAGGAGTTATTGATTTTTATAGGCTGAATTGCCGAATGTTCTTTGAAAACTGAATAAAGCAGACAGATACGTTTGTGATACAGCGAGCCACGGGGACTGTACGCCATGACCTTTCCTACGAGAAAGCGAGCGACCCACGCAGTGATCCGAGAGCGACTTGTGGAATGGTCGTTTTGCCATAACCTGCTATCACAGAATAATGATACGTCCGCATGGTGCGGTTCTGCCCACAAGAATGGGAATAGTTGAGATACTAACGGAGCTTTCCAAAGCCGTCTGCCTGCTTCTGATAAGACACACAGAAAGGAGTGTTGCAACGTGAACAATACTGATGTGCCGATTTGGGAAAAATACACCCTTAGTATAGAAGAAGCGTCCCGATATTTTCGTATCGGGGAAAAAAAGTTGCGTAGACTTGCCGAGGAAAATCTGGACTCTGGTTGGGTTATCGTCAATGGAAATCGTATTCAGATAAAGCGAAAACAGTTTGAAAAAATTATTGATACACTGGACGAAATCTGATGTCTTAGAGCCGTAGATATGGTATAATATTAGTAGCGTATCACGGCTCATTCCATGACGGAAAGGAGCTTTACACTATGTCAAAAATGAAAAGACAAGACAGTAAAGGACGCAATTTGCGTCTTGGAGAGAGCCAGAGAAAAGACGGAAGATACGTTTATAAATATACCGATATATTCGGGAAGCCACAGTTTGTATATGCTTGGAAACTTGTACCCACAGACAAAACGCCTGCTGGTAAACGTGATGATAAATCGTTGAGGGAAAAAGAAAAGCAGATAAAAAAAGACCTTGACGACGGTATCGACACTATCGGCGGTAAAATGACAGTCTGCCAGCTTTATGCAAAGAAGAACAATCAAAGAAAGAACATCAAGAGAAACACGGAATTAGGACGACAGTATCTTATGAACGCACTGGAAAATGACCCGTTGGGTATGAGGGCGATTGATACGGTCAAACAGTCCGACGCTAAAGAATGGGCTATTAGAATGAACAGCAAAGGTTATTCTTACAAGACAATAGATAACTATAAGCGTTCCTTAAAGGCTTCATTCTATATGGCGATACAAGACGACTGTATAAGAAAAAATCCTTTCAATTTCAAGTTGAGTGATGTTCTGGAAGATGATACAGAGCCTAAAGTTATCTTGACACCAGAGCAGGAAGAAAAACTTCTTGCCTTTATGGAAACGGATAATGTTTACAGCAAGTATCGTGATGAAGTTATTCTTCTGTTGGAAACGGGACTTCGTATTTCTGAATTATGCGGACTGACAACACACATTGATATGCTTAACCGTGTGATTAACATAGACCACCAGCTATTGCGTGATACAGAGGTGGGCTATTATATTTCCACACCTAAGACGAAAAACGGCAAGCGAGAGCTTCCATTGACAGAAAGAGCATATCAAGCACTCAAACGAATTTTAAAGAACCGAGGAAAAGCACAACCGCTTGTTGTTGACGGTTACAGCAATTTCTTGTTCTTGAACCGTGAAGGACTGCCAAAGGTAGCAGGAAATTATGAAAGTATGGTGCGTGGGCTGGTTAAAAAGTACAATAAGACCCATAAGGACAAGTTGCCAAACATCACGCCCCACTCATTCAGACATACTTACTGTACGAACATGGCAAATAAGGGAATGAACCCTAACACCCTGCAATATATCATGGGACACGCAAACATAACCATGACATTAGGGTATTACGCTCACGGTACTTTCCAGTCTGCAAAGGCAGAGTTGGAAAGACTGGCTTCTTAATATCGAAAATGTATCTTACTACTTATTTACTACTTTTGGTTGCATTTTCATGCTGGTAAATGCCAGCTTATGCAAGGTATCTTCCTAAAAGAAAATACCGATAAAGCCCTAAAATACGGGATATATCGGCATTTACCAACTTATGAAAAGATAATCAGAAATTTAGTAAGTTTTTTTATTAAAAAATGGAATGCTTTATCGTTAGGACATCTCATGACACCTTGCTCATCAATTCTGAAGTTAACTGCACGAAATGGATCTTCATGATATTTCTGATCCTTAGTTTCCTTTTTAAACATTGGAAATTTCATATACTTTTCAATTCCGTTCTGTTCACAGAAAATATAATTGTTGTATGAGCCATATCCAGCATCTGCCACAGGATATTTGGGATAGAATCCATAAGTTTGTTTGAAGTGCTCCATCAAAGGAACGAAACAATCCATATCCGAACGATAATGGTTCACGTCAACAACTGCAATATATTCATCTGCTACACCAATCTGTACATTATATGCTGGCAGAAGCTGATCATTGCCCATGTAATCCGTTTTGATACGCATAAAGGTAGCTGAGTTATCTGTTTTAGAGTAACTGTTTCGATTAGGACCACAGATTTCAATTTTTTGTATGTATTCTTGAAGTTTCTGACAGAAAGTAGTCAAGTGTTCATAATGACGCTGTTCTTTGGATTTTCGCTTTCCACTTCCGTAAACAAATGTACTTGTATCCAGTTCCCATAAAAGTACTAGCTGCTCAACGATTTCATTCAGATAATCCGGTACATACTCCGGATTTGTTGTGATCTGCACCCCGCTCCATGCGATTTCTGCATTAATCTCCTCAATCTCCGCAGTGATTTTTTCGTAAAGCTTGTAACGGAACTTTTCGGTAGCCTTCTTCCATACCCAGGTATACTTGTTTGCGTTCGCTTCAAACTTGGAGCCGTCGATGTAGAGATGTTGCAGATCTACATGCTCATCGTTAAAGATAGCATGATTGATGTCGTTAAAAATGTTTTCAATCTTATCTTGAAGTATTTCATTGATGAAATATCCAAAGGTTCTGTATGACGGAGTCTGATGATCCATGAGATACATGAACCTGATATTAACTTTGCAGTTGTCTTCCAGTTCTCTCAGAGAGCAGTAGCCGCTAGTCATAAATCCGAAAAGTACTGTTTTTAACATGTTGACTGGATTATATCTGAGTCGTCCGGTTGTATACTCCGGAATATCCGTCAGATACTTGTTTAAATCGATTCCGCCCATCAATCTGTCAAATGTTAAAACAGGATCCAGCAGATCCAAATAATCTGAAAGAAACAGTGGTAAATATCCTTGTTTTGAATTACAATAATTATTGTGTAAAGTTTTCATCGCAAGTTAATTTTACCACAAAAATAGGACCTTTCGCATGAACGAATGGTCCTATTTCTTTTAGGGACTTATTTCACAGCCCCATTTGTTTTTATGATTAATCCAAAAAAGTGCCGCTCCATCATCGTTTTGATGACTTCGCGGCACTTTTATATACTCTACTATAAATAATTTCTTCCACTTCTAATTATCTCCCACACCCGGTATCCCACGCTTCCATAGTAATAACTCATCGGAGCATCTCCCGGAAAATACCTTACCATTCGGAACACATAATATAGAATCAGTCCTACGCACAGAAGAATCACCCATTTCCCAAGACTCTTCGTTTCTTTTCTCTGTATGTATCTCCGCATGCCAAACCATCCCACCAGAATAATCACACCATAAATAAACGGATGCATTTTCCATGCCCCGGTAAAGTCCCCTCGCAGCACCATAAACATCGCTCTTGTAAGCCCGCATCCCGGACAAGGAAATCCCGTCATGATCACCATTGGACACAGACTGTATAAAAACTTTCTTCCTATAACAAAATAAATTGCAAATACAAGAATCGCAATGCGGATATTCCATAAGTCCTGTAAAAGCATCTTTATTCCTGCTATTAATCTATTTTTCACAGAAGTGTTCCCAGCTTTCTTACTGAGGTGCATCTTTTTTCAAAATATCCTGCACATAATCAACCGGTCTTTTTACTGCTTCCGAAATCATATCATCTGTAAAATCCATTTCATGTAAACTCCAGATAAATTTAACCGTTGTCTCCTCCTGTCCTATCTCTCGCCCTTCTATTCTACCTTCTTCTCTTCCCTCTTTTCTTCCTTCTTCTCTCCCTCTTCTAACTAATATATCACTAAACCCTGTCATCGTCATAGCCACATCCTCCTTAAATTCATCTTCCCATTCAATGTGTGAATATGTCTCTATTTCTTCTATATTTCCCACAAATATCTGATTAAGATAATCAAATATCCCTGTATCTTCGCCCCGTATCCGATATTCATCCGTCTCCGAAACTGGAGCATCACTGACAACCTCATCTGATGTAATCGATGCAAGGTCCAGACAATTCAGGATCTCTTCCTGCGAACACCCTTCAAATTCCGGAATCACCATCTCCATAATCGGCACAATGATCTCTTTGCTCTTAAAGAGTTTCTTCACGCCCTTGTCATACTCTGCGCCAATATTTACAGATGATGCAATGTCGTATTTTGTCTCTATTTTCATTTCTATTTTGGATGATTTTCCACCTAACCGTCAACCAATAAATTTTTTTCCTTCTCCATTTTTTCTATTATAACATACCCCACGATATTCTAAAAATTAAATTTTCCTAACTTTCTCTTTCCATCCTTTCATCCTTCCGCAGTCGAATGAACTCAATAAAAAAAGGATCCGGATGCATTTGCAGAAGCCTAAGAAAAACTTGTTCTCAGGCTCCGAAACAGCATCCGGATCCTTTTTTTCATTATTTATTTACTTAATGATCTTCTTCGGACATTTCTCCGCACATTTTCCACAGTTTGTACATTTTTCCGGATCAATGTGTGCGATGTTATCTACTACATGTACTGCATCAGATTCACATACTTTTTCACACATCTTACATCCGATACATCCTACGGAACATACGCTCATAACGTCTTTTCCTTTATCTTTTGAGCTGCACTGTACGAGATGCTTCTGTTCATAAGGTACAAGCTCGATCAGATGTTTTGGACAGGTGGCGATACATTTACCACAGGCTTTACATGCTTCTTTGTCAACTACTGCAATTCCGTCTACGATATGGATCGCATCGAACGGACATGCCTTTACGCAGCTTCCGAAACCAAGACATCCGAAAGAACATCCTTTTGGTCCGCCATTCTGCATCATGGCTGCCATCTGGCAATCTGTAATTCCTGTATAATCATATGCCTGTTTTGCTTTTTCGCAGGTTCCTGCACATTTTACAAATGCAACTTCGTGTACGCTTTCACCGGCTTCTTCGCCCATGATCGCTGCGATCTTTGCTGCTACCGGAGCACCGCCGACCGGGCACTGTCCTACCGGAGCTTCTCCTTTTGCGATAGCTGCTGCAAGACCGGAACATCCGGCATATCCACATCCACCACAGTTGTTACCCGGAAGTTCTGCGAGAATCGCTTCTTCTTTTTCATCTACTTCAACTGCAAATTTCTTGCCTGCAATTCCAAGGAAGACACCGATGAATACGCCGGTACCGCCTACGATAAGTGCAGCAATCAATACTCCTGTTATACTCATAACACGGTCCTCCTTCTGTTAAATGATTCCTGAGAATCCAAAGAACGCGATGGACATCAGTGCTGCAGTAAGCAGTACGATCGGAGTTCCCTGGAAAGACTCACTGATATCGTTGTATTCGATCTTCTCACGGATACCAGCCATGATCACGATCGCGATCGTGAATCCGACTGCTGTGGAGAATCCGTATACAACACCTTCAAGAATGTTATATCCTTTTGTTACACAGTTCAGTGATACACCAAGTACTGCACAGTTTGTTGTGATCAACGGGAGATATACACCAAGTGCATTATAAAGCGGAGGCATAACCTTCTTGAGGAACATTTCTACAAACTGAACGAGTGCTGCGATAACCAGGATAAATACGATGGTCTGCAGATACTCAAATCCTGCCGGATGTAAGATGAACTGGTAGATCGCACCGGTAATGAAAGATGCGATTGTAATAACGAAAACAACTGCGCCGCCCATGCCGGCTGCTGTCTCAATTTTCTTAGAAACACCAAGGAAAGGACAGATACCGAGGAACTGGCTGAGTACGACGTTGTTAACAAGCGCCGAACCAACTGCTATAATAAGTAATTCTTTCATCTCTTATCTCCCTCCTATTCCTTTTCCTGACCTGTCGGGAACACGTGTCCGTCGCATCCGCCGCATGAAGCGCATCCGCCTTCACAGCATCCCTGCGCTTTGACAACTTTCTTTCCTTTTGCTTCCAGTTTCTTCATGATCTTGTTACGTGCCGCAACAAGGAATGCAAGGACAAGGAATGCACCAGGAGCAAGGATGAAAATAGTAACAGGTTCGTAGATATCAGGCATAACCTGAAATCCGAATAATTTTCCGGAACCAATCAGCTCTCTGACGATACCGATGCAGGTAAGACCAAGTGTGAATCCAAGTCCCATACCAATACCATCAAATACAGATGGAAGGACCGGGTTCTTTGATGCATATGCTTCTGCACGTCCAAGGATGATACAGTTAACTACGATCAGAGGAATATATACACCAAGTGATGCATAAAGACTAGGTACAAAACCTTCCAGAAGGAACTGTACCACAGTAACAAGTGTTGCTACGACTACGATAAATGCCGGCATACGAACCGAATCCGGAATGATCTTACGCAGCATGGAAATCAAAAGGTTTGAGAAAATCAATACCACTGTGGTAGAAAGTCCCATACCAATACCGTTGATTGCGGATGTTGTAACCGCCAGTGTCGGACACATACCAAGCATCATAACAAAGGTCGGGTTTTCTTTTACAAGACCGTTATAAAGTCTTTCTGTACATTTATTCATTTCCACTACCTCCTAACGCTGTCTGGTAATATCCAAGTGCTGTGTTGACAGCTCCTGTGACTGCACGGGAAGTGATGGTTGCACCACTCAAAGCATCGATCGGCTGTCCGTCTCCGCCATCTTTGGATACATAGAATTTTTCAGCCTGCTGTCCTGCAAACTGATTGTAAAAGCTTGGTTCTTTCGCACGCATACCAAGACCTGCTGTCTCGCTGATGGAAAGGAAAGAAATGCCATTTACCGTACCGTCACTCATGATACCGACTGTGATCTGGATATCTCCGCCGTAGCCATCTTTGTCTGTTACTGTTATAACATAACCAGCTTCGCTTCCATCCATAACAGCAGAATAGACTTCATCTACTGTTGCATTCGTTCCCATCTTTTTGATTGCTTCTTTGGCAGCTTTCTGATCTACGTCCATTGCCTCAAAGGAATCTGCTTCCGGATAAACGGCCTGACAGGCTTCCTGTTTCTGCTTTGCCTGTGTCTGTGCGATTGGACCTTTTGTCACTTCGTAAGCAGCTCCAAGTACCAGACCGGATACAACGGTGATTGCTGCAAGGATCAGTGTATTTTTGATAATCTTATTCATTATTTTTCTCCTCCTTTACCGAAAGGCTTTGGAAGAGTAACTCTCTCGATCAGCGGTACAAGAAGGTTACTGAAGATGATCGCATAAGATACACCTTCTGCTGAACCACCGAACAGACGGAACAGACCAGTCAGACATCCAAGAAGGATACCATATACGATCTGCCCTTTTTTGGTGATCGGGGAAGTTACATAATCGGTTGCCATAAACCATGCTCCAAGCATCAGACCACCACCACAGAGTTCTGCTGTCATGTACTGAACGTTGAAGAATCCAATTCCATCTACAAATCCACCGAAGATTCCGATGAAAAGTGCAAATGTCACAATATATGTACCCGGGATACGAAGATCAATGATTCCTTTGAGGATCAGGATGATCGCTCCGATCACGATTGCGATAACGGATGTCTCACCGATGGTTCCGGCAATATTTCCGATCAGCATGTCCATGCTGTTCACACCGTCAAGTGCTGCATTTCCTGCTTCGATATTAGCACGGATCGTTGCCAGTGGTGTTGCACCGGATACGCCGTCATATACGAAGCTTGTCATTCTTCCTGTGAAGGAAATAAGAAGGAAACATCTTGCTCCAAGTGCAGGGTTCATGAAGTTCTGTCCCAATCCACCAAAGAGCTGCTTTACAACCAGGATCGCGAATACACTTCCGATGATTCCCATCCAGATCGGGGCTGTCGGCGGAAGGTTGAGTGCAAGCAGAAGTCCTGTAACTGCGGCACTGAAATCCTTGATCGTAATCTTTTTATGCATCAGTTTTTCGTAAATGTACTCCGTAAGAACTGCTGCTGCTGTTGTCACAATAACAAGCAGCCATGCATGTGTGTCACGGAAGTTGTAAATTCCAAAGAAAGTTGCCGGTAACAGAGCGATGATAACCCACAGCATGATATTGCCGGTTGTCTCTTTAGAACGGATATGTGGTGAAGATGATACTTTTAACTGTTCACTCACTTTTGTTCACCTCTTCCTCTCTATTCTATTTTTTCTTTTTGTTGGCAAGTGCGGTTTTTCTCATCGATCCGATTGCCTGCTTCAGTTGTCTCTTAGCCGGACATACATAACTGCAGGATCCACATTCTACACATTCAAGACCATTGAATTTGAGGAACGCTTCTTCGTCATGGCGTTCTGCAAAATCAGCCAGTCTTGACGGAATAATGCGGCTTGGACAGGCGTCAACGCACCGTCCGCAGTTGATACATGCTGTCGGTTCACAGGCTGATACTTCATCTTTTGACATGCAAAGAATAGATGAAGATGTCTTGGTGATCGGTGTATCGGTCGTATACATCGCAAATCCCATCATCGGTCCACCTGAAATAACTTTTTCACAGCCTTCTTTGAGTCCGCCGGCAGCTTCGATCAGTTCGTTCTGGTTGGTTCCGAAGAGTACTTTGTAGTTACCAGGATTTACAACTCCATCCCCTGTTACAGTAACGACACGTTCCATAGAAGGAATGCCTTTTACTACTGCATTGTAAATGCTGATGATGGTCTCTACGTTGTCTACTACACATCCAGCATCTGCCGGAAGCATGGTAGAATTGATCGCACGTCCTGTATTTGCAAAAATCAGCTGACGTTCTGCGCCCTGTGGGTACTTGGTCATCATCTCTCTGACTTCCATACGAGGCTCGTCCTTGGTCAGCTCTTTTAATTTTGCGATACAGTCCGGTTTGTTATCTTCGATTGCAAATAAACCTTTCGCATTGTCAAAAAGCTTCAGGATCACACGCATACCTTCTACCAGAAGTTCCGGATTCTCCAGCATTCTTCTGTAATCGGCAGTAATATACGGCTCACATTCCGCACAGTTTGCAATGATATAATCAATCTTGTCTGGCTCTTTTGGTGAAAGCTTCACTCTGGTAGGGAAACCTGCTCCACCCATACCTACTACGCCAGCCTCTCCAATGATATTCAGAATCTCTTCTTTTGTCAGTTCAGAAAGAGGTTTTGGCTGTGGATATTCTACTTCTTCGTACTGACCGTCATTTGCAATGATGATACTGTTCACTTTAGAACCTGTCGGATTCACACGTGGTTCAATCGCTTTTACAGTACCTGATACGGATGCATAGATCGGTGCAGACACGAAGCCCCCCGCTTCGGCAATTTTCTGCCCTTTAAGCACATGGTCACCTTTTGCTACTACTGGCTTAGCCGGTGCTCCGATATGCTGGGATAACGGGTATACAAGATCACCCTGTGGCAGAAGTTCTACGATTGCCTTGTCTTTCGCAAGACTTTTTCCGTCGTTTGGATGAACTCCGCCTTTAAATGTCAAAAGTCCCATTTTGATATCCTTCCTTCCTGTTTTCTCTCTTATAAATATACTAAAATAAATCCTACAATTCCAGTAACTTTCGTCATTTTATTGTATATTTTCCAGTACATCTTGTCGTTTTTTTAACACAATAGTCTCCTTACACAAAAAAGAGAGGCTACTACGACCTCTCTTTGTGAATTTTCTGACTATTCGGTAAAATTTTTCATCTTACTTATCGAGATCACTTATAGATCCGAAAACTTTTTTCAGCTGTAGTTAGTTATGTCTACCAGTTTTTTCAAACAAAAGATAGAGACTTCAATCAGTCTCTATCCTTGTATATCTTATTTAATTATTCTTCAGTTTCTTCCTGAGCTTCTGCATTTTCAAGTGCTTTCATGCTAAGGCTGATCTTCTTGTCAGCTTCGTTAAGATCTACGATCTTAGCTGTAATCTCCTGACCTACAGAAAGTACGTCTGAAGGTTTTTCAACATGTGCTCTTGAGATCTGTGATACATGAAGGAGTGCATCTACTCCAGGAGCAAGTTCTACGAATGCACCAAAGTCTGTCATTCTTGCAACTTTTCCTGTTACAACTGTACCTACAGCGTACTTCTCAGCTGCGTTAGCCCATGGATTTGTCTCCGGGAATTTTAAGCTGAGTGCAACTTTTGTATCATGGATATCTTTAACAAGGACTTTAAGAGTTTCACCAACTGTGAATACTTTCTTCGGATTGTCAACTCTTCCCCATGACATCTCAGAGATATGAAGAAGTCCGTCTACTCCGCCGAGATCGATAAATGCACCGAAATCTGTTACGTTCTTAACTGTTCCTTCGATCACATCACCGACTTTAAGTTTAGCGAAGAGTTCTTTCTGCTTCTCTGCTCTTTCAGCAACAAGAAGCTGTCTTCTGTCACCGATGATACGGTTTCTTCTTGGATTGAATTCGCTGATAACAAATTCGATTTCCTGATCTTTGTACTTAGAAAGGTCTTTTTCGTAAGTATCTGATACAAGACTTGCCGGGATGAATACTCTTGCTTCATCTACAACAACGCTTAATCCACCGCCAAGAATCTGAGTAACCGGTGCTTTCAGGACTTCTTTGTTCTCGAATGCTTCTTTTAATCTTTCGTTACCTTTTTCTGCAACAAGTCTCTTGTATGTAAGAAGAACCTGTCCTTCTCCATCATTGACTTTCAGTACTTTAACAGTCATCGGATCACCAACAGAAACAACAGTTGTAAGATCTACACTGTTATCATTGGTATATTCACTTCTGGTGATGATACCGTCTGCTTTGTATCCTATATTTAAGATGATTTCATCTGGCTTAACATCAATTACAGTACCATCTACGACCTCTCCATTATGAATTGTTTTAAATGACTCGTCTAACATTTGTTCAAAAGTTAATTCTGACATTATTTTGAACCTCCTCAATTATATTGTTGGGCGTGGATGCCCCTGCTGTAATACCTACTGTTTCCACGGACCTTAATTGATTCATATCAAAATCGTCAAGTGTCTGTATATAGTACGTATTGTGACATTCCCTGCTGCATATTTCATACAGTTTCTGGGTATTGGAACTATGTTTGTCTCCGATTACAATCATAGCATCCACCTCTTTTGCAATGCTCCTTGCTTCTGTCTGACGCTCTCTGGTTGCATTACAAATCGTATTTAAAACACTTATATCATAACCCTTTTCTGAAATAATTTCAACTAAATCTTTGAATTTATTGTAATTAAATGTCGTCTGAGACACAATACAAATTCTTTCGGATGTAGTATTTTCAAATTTTTCTGCTTCTTCTGCATTTTTTATAACGGTTACATTTTCTCCTGCCCAGCCCCGGATTCCTTCAACCTCAGGGTGATCCGGATTACCAATGATAATGATCCGGCTGCCTTTTTTACTTTCTTCGGCAACAATCTTATGGATTCTTTTCACAAACGGACAGGTTGCATCTACATATTCGATGCCTTTTTCATCCATTAGGTCACAGATTCTCTTTGGAACACCATGAGAGCGGATAATCACCAGTCCTTCTTCCAGACCTTTCAGTTCTTCCTCACTGTGCAGGACTTTTACGCCATGTGCTTCCATGTCCTTTACAACCTCTTCATTATGGATGATCGGACCATAAGTATAGATCTGTTTTCCCATCTGTTTTTCAACCTGCTCATATACTGTATCGACAGCGCGTTTTACACCAAAGCAGAATCCGGCACTTTTTGCGCGTATTACTTCCATTTTTAGGTTCCTCCTGTTGTTTTTATTTTTCTGATAAGTGATTCTTTTTACATACCTAGAAATTTGAAACATGCATAGCGCAGATTCATCCGCATCTTCAGATTACATTTTTCGCCCGGAACAGTAAGTTTTTTCATGAACCGGTTCAGTGTACGTTTCTCATATTCTTCCATCAATTTACACATATGTCGAAAATCTCCCTTCGTCATACACAAATTATAATTTCTCACAGTATTCGAATAATCTGCTCATATATCAGTATTTCTTTCGGTCCAATATTCTTATTATCATGATAATGACCAAAGAACCACTTCTTAAAATTTACCCGCTGCTTCACTAACTCCAGATAATCTGTCATGGAATCTGCTGAAAAAGTCTTATCTACAAATTCTTTCTGGGTACTTGTAGCACAACAATGACTGATAATAAAATCTACCTCATTGTTATACTGAGATAAATTGCTTAACCCTTCTTCCATTTCCTCTTCCGAAGCCATTTCTTCTTTCCACCACGAAATATGATTCACACGATAAGGCAGCCATTCCTTATCCAGTTTTTTCTTTTTCTTCTTGAAATCCGGGGCTTCTGGATCTAAAATCCCACCGTCTGTATCATGACTTTTTGCTCCGCCAAATACAAAGAATTTCTTTCCGCAAAGTTGAAAAACCTGTCCTCGCATCAGATGTATCACCGAAGGTCTAATCTTATGTACATTTCCACCATTCCATTTTTCTATAGAATAGCTGTAAAGCCTGTCAAAATTCTCATGGTTCCCCTCACAAAAAAGAGTTGTAAAAGGACGATCTTCCAGCCAGTCCATCCAATGCTTCTCATGTTTATTTTCTTCAAAGCGATTCCATACTCCGCCAAAATCACCGCAGATAATGACATAATCATCTTTTGTCATTTCATATTGTTCCGGGAAAATTTTAGTATTGAACCTGGTAAAATCAGCGTGACAGTCACCGGTTATATAAATCATCCTTACTTCTCCTCTTTGATCAAATATTTTACGGATACTTCTTTCGTTAACCACACTCCATTTTTTGATAAATAGAATTTATATCCATCGTCATGCATTTCTTTTGCTTTTACGGTATAAAGCACTGGTTTCCCGTGACGTGAACCAACTTTCGTAGCTGTAGCTGCGTCTGATGATAAATGCACATATAACCTACCCTTTGGAATCAATCCTTGTTGATCAATGGATGCAACATATTTTTCTCCAGTTCCATGCCAGAGCGTTTCAGGCGGTATTGCTGCTGGTAATTCTACATCAACAGGAATCGAATGCCCCTGGTTTGCCCGTATCTTTGTTTTATCTTCATTAAAAGTAAATCTTTGTTTGTTATCTGTTCGAACAATTTTTTCCAGTATTTCTCTGTTAAATTCATTTTCATTCTCTTTTCTTTTGGAAAATTCATATCTTTATATTACCATAATCAAATATACTGCACAATAAATGGCCCAACTTATCTATACCAATTTTTGTATAAATAAATCAGGTCATTTTCTTATCACTCTTAATCAACGCAAGCCGTGTAATTCGTTAACGTGACATGCTCCCACCACTTAAATCACTAATTTTGAAGTGGGGACTTCTTGCTCAATGGCTCTACTGAGCCAAGTATCTACAAGCTATCCTCGCGTGCCCCGCGATTCTTTTGCCCGGACACGGGCATGTTTTCTTATGATCCAATTGTCCGGATACGGACAGTTTATGCTGTCAACATCCTTCTTGCCTCTTCACGGATGTTGATTGCTGCATTACGGTCTCTGTCCATCTCATTTCCACACACACAGTGATAAACTCTTTCGGATAATTTCAGCTCTTTCTTTATCCTTCCACATTGACAGCATTTTTTACTAGAAGGAAAGAAACGGTCTACCTTTACCATTTTCTTTCCTCTCCACGCCAGTTTATAGTCTATCATTTCCCTGAACATTCCGTATCCATTATCATGTACGCTTTTTCCGAAATGCAGACATTGCCCCATTGCTTTCATATCGATGTCTTCCACTGCAACTGCATCATAACCGTCTGCAATCTTTCGGCTTAGTTTGTGCAGATAATCTCTTCTCTGATTTCGTATCTTTTCATGACATCTGGCAACTTTCTTTTTCTGCAGCTCATAATTATGACTTCCTCGTACGCATCTTGACAACTTTCGTTGCTCCCTCGCCAGTCTTTTTTCGTTTTTTCTAAAAAATCCTGCTTCTTCTGTCTCAATCTTTTCTGAAAATACTGCCATACCCTGCATTGCGTAATCTATCCCAAGTATCCTTGCGGTACTATAATCTGGTTCAGCTGCTTGGTTTTCACAACTGTACCCTTCATACAGCAGGCTTGCAAAGTATTTGCCGGATGGATCCATACTGACTGTCACTGATTTCAGGCAAAGGCCTTCTGCTGGCTCCCTGTGTTTTTTCATGGCAATCCATTTTAATTTGGGAAGCCGGATCCGCTTACTTTCCACCAGGATATTTCCATTGACCACATTCGTTGTATAGCTGTTTCTGGAATGATGTTTTGACTTGAACCTTGGAAATCCAATCTTGGGATCCCGAAAAAAATTCTTATATGCCTTTTTCAGATGAAGCTGGACATTTGCCAGTGCCAGCGAATCTACTTCTTTCAGAAATGGATATTCTTTTTTATACATGGCCGGTGTATGTTTTAACATTTTCTTCGTCTTTTCATACTCCTGGATCTTATCATTAAGCATCTGATTATACAGAAAACGACAACAGCCAAATGTTTTGCCAAGAAATATCTTCTGTTCTTCTGTCGGATAAATTCGGAAACGATATGCTATGTTCAATACTTCTTCTCTCCCTGGGTTTCAATGTATTGACGGATTACTTCTACTGGGGCGCCTCCAGCTGTCAACAGACAGAAACTCTGACTCCAAAAGGCTTCTTTCCAAAGTTTCTCTCTGAATACATCAGATACACTGAATGTGCATTATGATCTATTTTTTCCATTCAAATCAGTCCTCTCTCTAATAATCTATGTTTTCGACCTTTTCGACTGACTCTATTATACCACGGAATTCGTTATCGAACAAGTGTTCTTTTTTGTGCAATTCATCTCCCACCTACAGAGGAAGGAGAAACTTAAACTTAAATAAAAAACTAAATTCCGGTTTTGGACCAAATGCAAGAGTAAATTCAATATAGGTCGAAGTTACTTTTGCACACATATTTGCCATATTGTCTTTGATAATCATTACTCCGTATAATGTACTTGCAGCTGATTGCCTGCCTGTGCAGATTGGAGATAATTATGAAAAATAAAGGCAATCAGAAACATTTAACATTTCTACTTCCTGGATTTAATAGTCTGGCTACCAAATATCCTGATATTGCTGCTATGTGGTCCGACAAAAATCAATTTTCTGCGGATCAGATCCTTCCTAATACCACTATGGCATTCTGGACTTGTCCTACTTGCCATGGAGATTATCCTGCCCGGATTAATAAAGTAATAAATGGCAAAGTAGAATGCCCTTATTGTAACAACAAAAAAGTGCTTCCCGGATTTAATAGTCTGGCTGTTAAATATCCTGATATTGCTAACATGTGGTCAACACAAAATAAACTTTCTGCTGATCAGGTTCTTCCCAATGTTAATTATGCACTTTGGACTTGCCCTACTTGTCACGGTGATTATTCAGCTCGGATTATTGAAGTTGTAAATGGTGAAGCGGAATGTCCTTATTGTAATAATAAAAAATTACTTTCTGGATTTAATAGTTTAGCCGATAAATATCCTGATATTGTCAATCTATGGTCCGATCAGAATGAACTATCACCTAACCAGGTACTTCCAAATACCACTATAGCCACTTGGACTTGTCCCACTTGTCGTGAAAATTATCCTGCTCGGATTATCGATGTTATAAATGGTGTTGCCGATTGTCCTTATTGTTCCGGTCGTAAAGCACTTCCTGGAAAAACATCCTTTGCCGCGCTTCATCCTGATTTAATGGAAGATTGGGATTTTATTGCAAACTATTGCCTTGTAAATCCCGATGAAATATTAGATACATATTCACAAAAGGTTTGGTGGAACTGTAAAAGAAGCTCTGAACATAAATATCCATTGAGTCCAGCTGATAAAGTTTTCTATCAAAAGAGACATCGTGAATCCTGCCCTTATTGCAAAGGACATCGCAGAAAAAAGAAATTTTTCTAATGTAAATGAAATAGTTTCAAAAAAAGAGATTTTCAAATGACATATGCCAAATGAAAATCTCTTTTATTTTGTACGTTTTTCAATTTTTCATCAAAAATCAACATTTAACTTCTCATGGAATTATGTACGTTTTCGTCGATTTTTTGAATTTTTCCAATTTAACTTTCCACGGAATTATGTACATTTTTGCCGATTTCCGCGAAAAAAATTTTTTTACTTACCGATTTAACTTTTACTTACAGCCTACTTACCAGTATCTTCTATACCAGTGGTATGCATAATTAACACTTGTATAACATACGACCTCACCCGGCTGCGGTGCATGAATCATCTGTCCGCCTCCTGCGTAGATTCCCACATGTCCTCCGTAACACACAACATCACCCGGCTGTGGGTCTGACACTGCCTGTCCGCCACTTCCCTGACTGTATGAGTTACGTGTAATTGGAATACCACATGCCTGATGTGCCAGGTATACAAGACCTGAACAATCAACACCACTTCCCGAAGTACCGCCCCATACATAAGGAACTCCAAGGTATGCTGCTGCTGCACTTAAAATAGCGCTTCCGTTGCCATATGTACTTCCACCGTTATCACTACTGCTGTTATTATTACTTGTATCCGGAGTCACTGTCGGGGTACTTGGCGTACTCGGTGTACTTGGCGTACTTGGTGCACTCGGTGTAACGGTTGTGTTGTTATTACCATTGTTATTTGTTGTATTACCTACAGTCTGTGAACCACTGTTGCTTGTCGATGCAACGGTCGAATTTGACTTTGTTGACTCAGCTGCTTTTGCTGCCTTTGCAGCTTCTTCTGCCTGCCTCTTTGCTTCAGCAGCTGCTACAGCTGCCTGAAGCTGTTGATCCAGATCTGCGACTTCTTCTTTCTTAGATTCCAGCGTATTACTCAGCGTCGTCTGCTCTGCCTCATAATCAGACTGCATAGACTCCAGATTCGCCTGATCTTCTTCAAGCTGTGCTTTCAGATCTGCAATCTGCTGCTTGGTATCAATATATTCCTGAAGCTGCTTTCTGTCATAACTATGTACGTTCTGAACATACTCTGCTTTGTTAAGCAAGTCTGAGAAATTCTCAGCACTGACCAGAGTCTCAATCGCAGTCGAGTTGCCTTCTTCATACATATACTTGATACGCTTCTTCATATCTTCGTACTGCTGATGTTCTTTTTCTTTGGCAACAGTAAGATCATCCTGTGCCTGTGTGATCTGCTGACCTGTTGACACCAGATCATCTTCCAGCTTACTCATTTTTTCAATTAGTGTCTGCAATTCTGACTGAAGAGAATTCACTTCACTCTGTGCTGCATTTTTACTATTCTGCAGATTGCTGACATCATCTGCAAATACTGGCGTAACTACCATTGAACTTGCAAGAACAGATGCCAAAAATACTTGTTTAAATTTTATCATAATCACCCATCCTATATTTTTTACTAATTATTTTCCTAACCCTGTGGTCGATTATATACCATTTTTCTATTTTTTGCAATACAATTTAACATTTTTGTAATATTCTACTAGGGTATCATAATATACTGATATTTTCGTTATCACTCCTAATAATCAGGCAACTGTTCAATGGGGACACAAGGCGATGAGCAAGATGCCATTCAAGATAAAACATACATCCTCCGTGCCAGTCAGCGTAGTGATTGACACGGAAGTGAACAATAACTAGTTGGTTGCAGAAGAAATTAAGGAATTTAGAATTCCTTGCGTAATCCTTATTATTTATGCTAAACTGACTTCATAATCAATAAATCTAGAATACTAAATAAGAAAGAAGGATTCCACTATGAATTTCAAATTCAACCATAACAACTTAAATGTACGTGACCTTGAAAAATCAATTCAATTCTACAAAGATGCACTCGGACTCACCGTAGTCCGCGAAAAAGATGCTGCTGACGGAAGTTTTAAGCTCGTCTACCTCGGTGATGGAAGCTCCGTTCATCAGCTCGAGCTCACCTGGCTTCGTGACATGGACCGCCCATACGACCTCGGTGACAACGAAATCCACCTCGCCTTCACCGTAGACGACATGGATGCCGCCCTCGCACACCATAAAGAAATGAACTGCGTCTGTTTCGAAAATAAGTCCATGGGTATCTACTTCATCGAAGACCCAGACGGCTACTGGTTAGAAATCGTACCTGAAAAATAAATCTATTGCACATTTTCATTAAAAGCATAGCCCGCCGCAAGGTGCAGGAACCACTTCCTACACCTTGCGGCGGGCTACGCCTTCATAAAATCAAACGCCACTAATTACTGTACTGACAGATTCGTATACCCCATCAGATCCAGATCTATCTGCTGTGCCGCTTCTCTTCCTTCCCGGATTGCCCACACAACCAGCGACTGTCCTCTGTGCATATCTCCTGCCGTAAATATATTCGGCACATTCGTTTTATACTCACCCGGAGCTGTTTTAACATTCGTGCGCTCATTGACTTCCACACCGAATGCCTTTGTCACATAATCCTCACTTCCGAGGAACCCCGCTGCGATCAGCACCAGTTCTGCATTTACCGTGTACTCACTTCCTGCGACCTCTGCCATCATCATACGTCCGGTCTTTTCATCCTTCTTGCTTTCCAGTTTCACAAGAACCACCTTGCAAAGATTTCCATTCTTATCTTTGACAAATTCCTTTACCGTTGTCTGATAAACCCTCGGATCATGTCCCCAGAGAGCAATTGCTTCCTGCTGACCATAGTCTGTCTTGCAGACTCTCGGCCACTCCGGCCATGGATTCATAGCGCTTCTCTCATCCGGAAGTTTCGGCATCATTTCCAGCTGAAGAACGGATTTTGCGCCATGACGGATCGACGTTCCAACACAGTCATTTCCCGTATCGCCACCACCGATGACAATTACATTTTTGCCCTTTGCAGAAATATATTCGCCTTCTTTCAGCTGCATCTCATTTTTCCAGAGACATTTCGTAGTTGATTTCAGAAAATCTACTGCAAAGTAGATCCCTTTTGCATCTCTTCCGGGTACTTTTATATCACGCGGATGGGATGCACCGCAACAAAGCACCACCCGGTCAAACGCTTTCAGAAGTTCTGCAGATTTCTTATCTTTTCCAATATTGCAGCCAGTTTCAAAACGGATGCCTTCTTCTTCCATTACTGCAAGTTTCCGGTCGATGAACTGTTTTTCCAGCTTCATATTCGGGATTCCATAGCGGAGAAGTCCACCCGGCTTATCTTCCCGCTCAAATACTGTTACCAGATGTCCTCGTTTATTTAACTGATCTGCGACTGTGAGACCGGAAGGTCCGGAACCGATTATCGCTATCTTTTTGCCGGTACGCGCTTTCGGCGGACATGCTTTTGCATATCCCTTTTCGTAAGCATTTTCAATAATCCCATATTCATTTGCTTTAGTCGTCACCGGGCTTCCGTGCAGGTTGCAGGTACATGCCGCCTCACAAAGTCCCGGGCATACCCTGGAAGTAAATTCCGGAAAATTGTTTGTCTTTTTCAGCCGGTAATATGCCTCTTCCCAGTTGCCGTGATAAATCAGGTCATTCCACTCCGGCACCAGATTATGCAGAGGACAGCCGCTTGCCATCCCTGCGATCATCTGTCCCGCCTGGCAGAACGGGACGCCGCATGCCATACATCTGGCGCCCTGTATTTCCTGCTCTTCTTTTGACAGAGGCGTGTGGAATTCCCGGAAATGCTTAATTCTCTCTTTTGGAGATTCGCACTCTGCATCGCATCTGTCATAATCCATAAATCCTGTTGCTTTTCCCACGTTTTTGGCCTCCTATCTTCCTTCTTTGATCGCATAAAATGCTTCGGTTTTTGCCTGTTCGCTGCTGAGACCTTTTTCTTCCAGCTGAAGGATGCGGGTCAGCATTCTCTCGTAATCACGCGGAATGATCTTCTTAAACTTCGGCAGGTATTCTTTGAAATGATCCAGGATTTCTTTTCCCGTCTCGGAATTGGTTGCTGCTACATGTTCTTCGATCATACCTTTCAATTCAGATACATCGAACTTAGATGTTACTTTTTCGATATTAACCATCTGTTTGTTGACTTTTGTATAAAGATCACTGTCCATATCCAGAACGTAGGCAACACCGCCACTCATACCTGCTGCAAAGTTCTTTCCGGTCTTGCCAAGAATTGCAACCCGTCCACCAGTCATATATTCGCATCCATGATCACCGACCCCTTCTACAACTGCTGTTGCTCCGGAGTTACGGACACAGAAACGTTCGCCTGCCACACCATTGATATAGGCTTTTCCGCTTGTTGCACCATAAAGCGCTACGTTACCAATAATAATATTTTCATCAGCTTTAAATTTCACACCAGTCGGCGGATAAACGATCAGTTTACCACCGGAAAGTCCTTTTCCAAAATAATCATTGCTGTCACCGGTCAGTTCCAGTGTCAGACCTTTTGGTATAAATGCTCCGAATGACTGTCCGCCTGCGCCCTTACATTTCAGCACATAGCTGTCTTCTTCCAGTCCGTCCGGATAACGTCTTGTAATCTCAGAACCGAAGATTGTGCCGAATGTACGGTCTGTATTTTTTACATCCAGCTCCAGGATTCTCTTCTGTTTCTTTTCCAGTGACGGAAGAAGTTCCTTTACCAAAACTCTTTCATCCAGTGTTTTATTTAGTTCAAAATCAAAGACTTTCTTCGGATTGAAGATCATGCCTTTCTTCTCTTTTGCATACGGATTATTGAGGATTCTGGAAAGATCCAGTGTTGCGGCACGTTTGGATGTCGGCACATCTCTCACTTTCAGAAGGTCTGTCCTTCCCACCAGTTCATCCACAGTACGAATGCCAAGTTTTGCCATATATTCTCTTAATTCTTCCGCGATAAAACGCATGAAATTGATGACATATTCTGGTTTTCCGGCAAATCTCTTTCTCAGTTCCGGATTCTGGGTTGCAATTCCGACCGGACAGGTATCCAGGTTACATACACGCATCATTACGCACCCCATGGTTACAAGCGGTGCCGTCGCAAATCCAAATTCCTCTGCACCGAGAAGTGCTGCGATCGCCACATCACGACCGCTCATCAGCTTACCGTCTGTCTCGATACGGACTCTTTCTCTCAGTCCGTTCTGGATCAGTGTCTGATGTGTTTCAGAAAGTCCAAGCTCCCACGGAAGTCCGGTATTATGGATAGAACTTCTCGGTGCAGCTCCTGTACCTCCGTCATAACCGGAGATCAGAACCAGTCCGGCTCCTGCTTTTGCAACACCCGCTGCAACCGTTCCGACACCGGCTTCAGATACCAGTTTCACAGAAATTCTTGCATCCTTGTTTGCATTTTTACAGTCATAGATCAGCTGTGCCAGATCTTCGATCGAGTAAATATCGTGATGCGGCGGCGGTGAGATCAGTCCCACACCCGGCGTAGAATGTCTGGTTTTTGCTACCCAAGGGTAAACCTTTCCCCCCGGCAGATGTCCACCTTCTCCAGGTTTTGCTCCCTGCGCCATCTTGATCTGGATCTCTTTTGCACTGACAAGATATCTGCTTGTAACACCAAAACGTCCACTGGCAACCTGTTTGATCGCAGAACCTCTGTCGGTTCCAAGGCGCTCGATATCCTCTCCGCCTTCACCGGAGTTTGACTTACCGTGCAGTGCATTCATTGCAAGGGCAAGGGTTTCGTGTGCTTCCTTTGAAATTGATCCGTAAGACATTGCACCGGTCTTGAATCTGGTCACGATCGAATCCACACTCTCTACTTCTGAAAGCGGAACTCCTTTCTTTGGATAATTGAAGTCCATCTGTCCACGGAGTGTGATTCCTTTGGATTCTTCATCAACCATCTGCGTGTACTGCTTGAACATTTCATAATCCCCGCGCCTTGTAGACTGCTGGAGCATATGGATCGTTCTCGGGTTGTACAGATGCTTTTCACCACCGCTCTTCGACTTGTGTTGTCCCACACTGTTCAACGTCAGATCTACGGAAAGTCCCAGCGGATCAAAGGCCTCGGAATGCCTTGCCATATAATCTTTTGCAATTTCTTCCAGTCCGATACCACCGACACGGCTGACAGTTCCGGTGAAATATTTTTCAATGAATTCCGGTTTTAATCCAATCGCTTCAAAGATCATGGATCCCTGATAAGACTGGATCGTGGAAATTCCCATCTTCGATGCAATTTTGACAATTCCGCTTATAACAGCTTCATTATAGTCATTGACTGCTGCATAATAATCTTTCTGAAGCATATCTGTATCGATCAGCTGTTTGATCGATTCATGTGCAAGATACGGGTTGATCGCAGATGCACCATATCCCAAAAGCGTTGCGAAATGATGTACTTCTCTTGGTTCTCCGGTCTCAAGGATCATGGCAACCTCTGTTCTTCTCTTAGTTCTTACCAGATGCTGATGAACCGCTGAGGTTGCAAGCAGGGACGGGATCGCAATATGATATTCATCCACACCTCTGTCACTTAAGATCAGGATATTCATGCCTTCACGGATTGCACGGTCTACCTGGATAAACAGATAATCGATCGCTTTTTCCAGGCTGGAGTTTTTATAATAAGTAGTAGAAATTTCTGCCACACGGAAACCGTCGACTTTCATGTTACGGATCTTCAGGAGATCGGTATCTGTCAGGATCGGATCATTGATCTTCAGTACATGACAATTTTCCTCTTTCTGTTCCAAAAGGTTTCCTTCTTCTCCGACATATACCGTTGTCGAAGTCACGATTTTTTCACGGATCGCGTCGATCGGCGGGTTCGTTACCTGTGCAAATAACTGTTTAAAATATCCAAACAGAGACTGATGCTGCTCAGAAAGAACGGCAAGTGGTGCATCGATACCCATGGCTCCGATTCCTTCGCTTCCATTCATTGCCATATTTAAAATAGAAGTCTTCACTTCTTCGTAAGAATATCCAAATGCTTTCTGCAGTCTCTGGCATTCTTCTCTAGAATACTGCGGTACTTTCTGATTCGGGATCTTTAAATCGCTTAAATTGACCAACTGACTGTTCAACCATTCGCCATAAGGCTGTCTTGCCGCATATTCTTCTTTCAGTTCCTGGTCGTCGATGACACGCCCCTGAACGGTATCAACAAGAAGCATCTTACCTGGATGGATTCTTTCTTTGACTACGATCTTCTCCGGCGGGATATCCAGAACGCCAACCTCAGAAGAAAGGATCAGTGTGTCATCATCTGTGATGTAATATCTGGAAGGTCTGAGTCCATTTCGGTCAAGTACGGCTCCTAAAATATCTCCATCTGAGAACAGGATGGATGCCGGTCCGTCCCATGGCTCCATCATCGTTGCGTAATACTGATAGAAATCCTTGGTTTTCTGTGACATCGTTGCATTCTGTGCCCATGGCTCCGGGATGGTGATCATAACTGCCAACGGAAGCGGCATGCCACTCATCACCATGAATTCCAGCGTATTATCCAGCATGGCAGAATCGGAACCTGCGGTATTGATTGCCGGAAGGACTTTATAAAGCTCTCCTTCCAGATGCTCGGATTCCATGTTTTCCTCTCTGGCCCGCATCTTATCTGCATTGCCACGAATGGTATTGATCTCTCCATTATGTACGATGAAACGGTTCGGATGTGCTCTTTCCCAGCTTGGATTAGTGTTTGTACTGAATCTGGAATGTACAACTGCAATTGCAGATTCATAATCCGGGTTCTGCAGATCTTCAAAGAACATCCGGAGCTGTTTTACAAGGAACATTCCTTTGTACACGATGGTTCTGCTTGACAGGGATGCTACATAGGTATCATCACTGCTCTGTTCAAAGACTCTTCTTACCACATAAAGTCTGCGGTCAAAATCCAGTCCTTGTTTTACTTTTTTCGGTCGTTCGATAAATCCCTGCATAATGCACGGCATGCATTCGAGTGCTTTCTTTCCAAGGATCTCTTTACGGATCGGCACTTCCCTCCATCCAAGGAATTTCAGTCCTTCTTTTTCGGCAATGACTTCGAAAATATTTTTTGCCTGATTCCTTTTCAGTTCGTCCTGTGGGAAGAAAAACATTCCCACACCGTAATCTCTCTCAGAACCTAAAAAGATGCCGAGGGGACGACAGACATTTGTAAAGAACTTGTGCGAAATCTGTAACAGTATTCCTACACCGTCTCCTGTCTTCCCTTCGGCATCCTTGCCAGCTCTATGTTCAAGATTTTCTACGATTTTCAGCGCATTTGCGACTGTATCATGACTCTTTTGCCCTTTGATGTTCACAACAGCTCCGATACCGCAGTTGTCATGCTCAAAATCAGGGCTGTATAAGCCTTGTTCTGTATTTTGTTGTATTACACTCATATAACCTGCCCTTTCTGTAAAACGGTTTTGTTGTTGCTTTTATGATTTAACACTATACAGCATTTGTCTGCAAAAGTAAACCCCTAATTTTACAGAAATTGTCAGATATTATTTATTTTGTGAACTTTTTCAGTATTTTTCAGTTAATTATCGTATTTCTTGTCTTATATTTTTTATTTTTACATAAATTATAACAGTAATCAACGTAGCCAGTACAGTAATTCCAACTGCTTTTCCCTCTGTTCCCAGAATCCATTCAAAGCCCCCATACCACGAAAGCAATAATGACGTAATATTCACAACAATATGGAACAGGACCGGAGCTGCAATATTCCGGAATTTCTCATAAATGCAGGCAAGCAGAAGTCCGAGTACCATTGCATAAAGTCCCTGTGGCAGATTTCCATGACCGACACCGAACAAAATGGATACAAACACACCTGCCTGCACAGCGGTAAGGCTCTCGCGCATCCGCCGGTAGATCATCCCGCGGTAAACAAGCTCTTCTGCGACCGGAGCCAGAATCCCGGCTCCCGCCAGCTGAAGCCAACGCGGTGCACTGTAAATGATCTGCTCTGTGCTCTGATAAACCTGGCTGATCCTCTGCATATTCATCAGCATGACGATATCATTCATCGCCACACACGCAGTCACTGCACCGACGATCATAACAAGCCACATTCCATATCGGGAAGCCGCTTTATATTTCCACCAGGATTCCTGCTGCTTTTCATAGCGTCCCTGATCTTTCCGGTAGATCCACACAATCATTGGGATCGTGATAATCGAAGAGACTGCCCCAATTCCCATATTGCTGCGCAGACCGCAGGAAAGTGCAAATGTCGCTACTGCGATCTCCACACCCCATTTGATCAGAACCGCACTGAACAAATACCAGATAATTCTCCCTGTTTTCCTGTCTCGCATTCTTCATCTCCGCCTTTTCTTACTCAAAAACTTTTCGGATTGCCTCTTCACTTCCATTTACAGAACCCTGTACCATGACCGGTTTTCCACCGCCTCTTCCGCCAAACTGTTCTTTAAGGATCTTGCTGTACGGGCGCACATCCTCTGTCTCACTGCCGATCACATAACGGTATCCACTCTCTTCGTTTCCTGCAAATACCGCACATACTTCTGTTCCTTTTTTCAGTACAAGGTTCATAAGCTCACGTGGTTCATTCCCACTTAATTTGCTATCAAAAATACAGACCTTTTTCTGTCCCTCCGGAATTTTTTCTGCCTGTGCTTCAAGAATCTGATATCTTGTCTCTGCAAGTTCACTCTTCAGCTGTGTACATTCCTCTTTTACGCGTTCAACTGCTTCAGCAATCAATTCTTCCTTCGCCGAAAGGCTTCCCATGATCGCCTTCACGCTTTCTTCTTTCTGCTGATAATCCTTCAGTGCCCTTCTTCCGCACAGCATGGTGATCCGGATACCGCCTTTATAATTCTGACTCTGCACCAGTTTGATAAGACCGATCTCTCCGGTAAAATTCACGTGCGGCGCACAGCAGGCACACACATCGTATCCCGGAATCGTCACGATACGCACCTGACCGTCAATCTCAATCTTACTGCGGTAATCCAGCGTCTTCAGTTCTTCTTTGGACGGATAGCTTACCTGAACCGGCACATTTGCAAATACCGCTTCATTTGCCGCATCCTCTACCTCGCGGAGCTCTTCTTTTGTGAGCGGACCGCTTAAATCCAGAGTGCAGAGCTCATCATTCAAATGGAATCCCACATTATCATATCCAAAACGTGCATGAACGATTCCCGATACGATATGTTCTCCGCTGTGCTGCTGCATCCGTGAAAAACGTTTGTCCCAGTCGATCTGACCGGTCACGGTCTTTCCTTCTTCCAGTTCTCCTTCCAGATAGTGAAAGATCTGTTCTCCTTTTTCCTGTACATCATATACTCTGATCCCGTCAATCAGACCGGTATCAGCTGCCTGACCGCCGCCTTCTGGAAAAAAGGCAGTTCTTGAAAGAACTGCCTCATATCCGTTATCACACGGGCGGCAGGACACAACCTCCGCAGTAAATTCCTGCAGGTGACTGTCTGTGTAAAACAATTTCTCTGTCATATGTCCTCGCCTCTTTATCGTATTGTCATTACTTCTGATGCTTCTGCCTTTTTACATTCTTTCCGGTGCTTCAAATCCAAGCAGATCGATGCAGGTTGTCAAAATGTCTCTTGTCAGTGTAAGAAGGGCAATGTAGCTCTTCTGCTTCTGTTCATCCTCTTCTGCCAGGATCTTTGTCTCATGGTAGAAACGGTTAAATGCATTTGCAAGATCATAAATATATGCGCAGATCTTGTGTGGTGCAAGTTCTTCGTATACATTCTCCATCACACTGCCAAACTTCGCAGCTTCCAGCATCAGAGCCTTTTCGCTCTCACTTGTAGCCGAAAGGATCTTGATATCGTCCATACTCTTTCCTGATTCTTTATACTTGTTCAGGATTGATTTGATACGAACGATTGTGTACAGGATGTACGGACCTGTATTTCCTTCAAAAGAAGTGAATCTGTCTACATCGAATACATAGTCTTTTGCTGCCTGGTTGGAGAGGTCTCCGTATTTGATTGCAGCCATTCCGACCATCTTCGCTGTTGCTTTTGCCTCTTCTTCCGATACTGTACGGTTCTCTGTGATCTTTTCATACATCTTTTCTGTGATTTCGCGGATCAGGTTCTCAAGACGCATAACGCCGCCTTCTCTGGTCTTGAACGGTTTTCCGTCTTTTCCGTTCATCGTACCAAATCCAAGGAAAGTAAGCTTTGTATCCTCTTTTACAATGCCGGTCTTCTTCGCGCAGCGGAATACCTGTACAAAATGCAGTTCCTGACGTTTGTCAACTACATAGATGACTTCGTTCGGCTGGAACAGTTCTTCACGCTCTACCAGTGTTGCAAGGTCTGTGGTATCATAAAGTGCTGCACCGTCGGACTTCAGGATCATACACGGTGGGATCTCTTTGGTATCGGTCTCTTCTTTGACATCTACCACGAGTGCTCCGTTATCAATATGCGCATAGCCTTCCTTCTTCAGTCTTTCCACCATATCCGGGATGTATTTCTGTGCGTCAGATTCCCCTTTCCAGAGGTCAAATTCAACATTCAGGTTCGCATAGTTTTTCTTTAAGTCTGTCACAGACACATTCATAATGTGATCCCAGATTGCACGGTAACCGCGCTTTCCGCTCTGCAGCTGGAAGGTCGCATCCAGTGCTTCTTCTCTGTAATCATCATGCTCTTTTGCATAAGCGGACGCTGCCGGATAGATTTCCTCCAGGTCACTGATGGTAAATGGTGCTTCTTTTGGATATTCTCCGGTGAAATTATCATCAAAATACGGAAGATCCGGCTGGCGTTTCTTCAGTTCTGTGATAATCAGTCCCATCTGATATCCCCAGTCTCCAAGGTGGATATCACCAACCACTTTATTGCCCATAAAACGGGTGATTCTCTTTACGCTTTCCCCGATAATCGCGGAGCGGAGATGCCCAACGTGAAGCGGTTTTGCCACATTCGGTCCGCCGTAATCAATGACGATTGTCTTTGGATTCTCTACTTCTTCCACGCCGAGCTTTTCGTCTGCTTCCATCTGGTTCAGATAATCTGCGACTGCTGCCGGGTTGGTCTTCAGGTTGATGAAACCTGGCTTAACTGCTTCTGCTCCGCTGATATATCCGTTCTCCGGAATCTTTGCCACAACTTCTTCTGCGATCATGATCGGTGCTTTGTGGTACTTTTTTGCACCTGCCATCGCACCATTGCACTGATATTCACATAAATCCGGGCGGTTGGAAAGTGTAACACGCGCCAGTTCTTTCTCGTATCCGGCATCTGCAAATGCCTGTTCCATTTCTTCTGTAATCAGATCCAGGATCTTCTTCATAGTATCGATCGTTCCTCTCTTTTTCATCATAAACGTTAGCGCAGACTCTTTGCCTGCGCCGCTTTATTTATTATATCTGAATCCTTATGTAAGCGCAATAGAAAATCGCAATCCGGAGACTGGATGTTGCCTGAAATTCTGCATTCTTTATGAATTTTTGGCAAGACAGCATCCACTTCTGCTGATGCACAACATTTTTTCATAGACTTTACCGCTTTTTTCAGACGTTACTGGCTCGCTGTATTTACAGTGTTACTGATTCACTGCATTTTTCAGATCTTCCACCGCCTGTGCGAGCATTGCATCTGAACCAAGTGCCTGTTCATAATCCGCTTCTACCTGTGCAAACAGCTCCTGCACATCTGTCTGTGCGGAAACTTCTTCAATTATCGTCTGAATCTGCTCGTCAGAGATCTCTACCTGAATATCGAATTTTCCATCTTTGTCCTTGACCGCATATAAGGTTTCAAGTCCCGGTACTTCAGTGTAAATTCCACGGATCTTCATATTGTACCGTACATACAGGATCCTGCTGCCTTTTGCTTTGCCGTCTTTCGTGTAAATCGCAATCCCATCGTATGCTTCGGCATAGGCTTCTTTTCCGGAAAGTTCCTGATAGTATGCTTCTACTGCACCCGCAAGCTCTTCGTCTCGGTTCTCCAGAAGTGGATTGGTTTCCATCGCTGCGTACCCGGTATTTACTTTTGGCTCTTCTGTAACAACTGCACTTACTTCTTTTACCTCATCTTTTTTCTCTTTCGTAAGAAAAACGGTGACTCCCGCCGTCATAAAGCAGACCAGCAGATACACAAGACCAGTGTAGAAAATCTGCTTCTTTTGGCCTGTAAGGACGGGCATCCTTTTTTCTTCCGACATGGCATTTCCTCCTTTGTCACCTATCATACGCAATGCCCGCTTTTACGTCAATAGCGAAGAAAGACTTGTTTTGACTGGTTTTGTCGAAGCGATTATTTATTCTTTTTCTGCATTAAAATTGCTTTTTGCTGATGCCCCCTCTGTGTATTAAATCACTTTCAAATGGTATTTCGGCTGCTATTCTGTTCATCCCGTTTTACTTGTCCTGTTCGAAATTTCTTCTTGATTTTTTTCTGGGCAAGTGCTATATTAGTAAATGTCCTTGTAGCTCAGTGGATAGAGCACCGCCCTCCGGAGGCGGGTGCGTCAGTTCGATT
>UMFM01009072.1_pt1 | contig 49318 bp, 36 predicted proteins | sample 1965011 | NCBI WGS metagenome assembly UMFM01 (sample SAMEA4836046, study PRJEB28245) | human gut metagenome | biome: gut microbiome; material: fecal sample | place: Denmark | collected 2008 | reverse complement strand
GAACTACGGACCGACCTATTACGCCGCTTTCGTGCACGATCCGGAAGGCAACAACATCGAGGCCATGCTCGTCTGAGTGTCCGACAGCTCAACAGTGGCAAAACCAGGTCCCGCCATACGTAATGTTCTCATGGCGGGACCTGTCATATTCCCAGAGAATCAAACATCTCAGCAGCCGTATGGAAACGCGGGCCGTTCTCCGCTGAATATTCATGGACTTCCCGCAAGGCAGAAAACGTATCAGTAGGAACGGCGCTCTGTTGAGGAAGGTCTAATGAAAGTCGGAACTCGTACGTTTCTGGATTGGAACACATGTGATTTCCCCCTTTAGCCCTAGTTGCTTGAACAGGTTGAACAGGCTGAACGTGGTCTTCTTGTAGACGGTGTTGTACAGCTTGCGCTTGGGGTGCAGCCAGCCCATGCCCTTCTTGCCGTAGCCGGGAATCAACGCCCGCTTGATCGCGCGGGTGGCGCGGCCCTTCGTACGCGCGGACAGGCTTTTCTTCCAACTGGGTTTCCTCATTCCGCACTTCATGACGGCCTCTTTTCGGATGACTACCTCATATTGTGCCGCGCCCACAGCAAACCGACAAGTCAGGAACCCATACTTGGCTATGCTCCATCACTCGTCCAGGCACAAGGGGCAAGGATGCGGTGCGGACCACACCCTATCAAAACATGAACATCAGGAGCCTGCAACTGCATCTCGGAACATGCGATAAGGTGGAACCAATGGCAGAAAGGCGGTGCGGCTATGAGTGCTTGGATGATTCGCGCGGGACACGGTGGGGTGTACGCGGAAGACTGGCTTGACAAGGGGAAGATCGGCATCGGTTGGGATTTTGGAAGCAAGGATATCGCTTCCATGAAACGCGAGCAGATCCGAGCCACATATCTAGCCGAACATCCCAATGAAAGTAAAAACAGGGTGGCTGCCATCGTCGGTCAGGTGTACCGTTTCGCACACGAGATGACACAAGGGCAGACCGTCGTCATGTACGATCCGGCGAGTCGTCTTTATCATATTGGCGTCATCACCGGTGATTGCGTTCCCACGCGTGATGAAGATGACCCCGCCTATACCCGTACCGTTCGTTGGGACACATCCGCATCACGCGATGCGCTCAAGCAATCCTCCAAAAACTCCCTCGGCGGCATCCAGACTATTTTCGCCGTGTCGGACGAGGTCATGAACGACCTCCGATCAGCCACGGGGACTTCGCAGCCGATTCCGGAGGAAGCGGCAGGCGAAGACGCCTCCGACGACAATGAGGACGCCCGCGCCGCCACATATGATAATGGCATCGAGCTTATCAAGGACCGCGTGAACCAACTTGACTGGGAGGACATGGAACGCCTCGTGGCAGGACTGCTCAAAGCCATGGGATATTGCGCTCGAATCATGCCGAAAGGGCCGGACGGCGGCCGCGATGTCATAGCATCTCCCGATGCCCTTGGACTGGAATCGCCACGTATCGTGGTCGAAGTCAAGCACCGCAAGGGTGTCATGAGAGCACCTGCGATCCGTTCCTTCATTGGCGGCCTACGCGCAAACGACCGCGGACTTTATGTCTCCACCGGAGGTTTCACCAGAGAAGCCCGATACGAGGCGGACCGCTCCAATGTTCCCATGCGTCTGCTCGACCTCGACGGATTCGTCCGCCATTATGTTGATGTGTATGACAAGACCAATGAGGAGACACGCGATATTCTGCCGCTGACACGTATTTGGTGGCCGGCGTGACAGTATGAACTACCTTTGTTTCGTTTCTCTCTTAACTCGGTGGGAATGCGGAACAAAGGCAGTTCATGTCTCTTCAAGACGGAATACATGAAAAGACATAGGTGGCTCTTAGTCAATTCCTAGCATCGCTAGGATTCTCCTCCGGAATCTCTTGAAGCATTCCATCTTTGAGACACCAATTGTGACGACGATAATCCGAGAATCGCATCTCAGTAATCATCTTTTTCCCTTTGCCTTTAACGAGAAGATCAACTTCCTCTTCGCATCGGTCGAGATTAACAAGTGCGCCCCAATGGTATTGGGCATCCGCAGGCATAATGTAACGCCCAGGAGGCAGCAAACCAATCTCGCACGTTGCATTCCTCATGCCGCTATCAAGACGATTGCTTTCAACTGTAATGTCAAAAATAGGTTGATCAGATCCATTGAAGAGATAAATGCCCCATCTTCCAGCACCATCCCGATCCGGTAATTTCACGCCAGCCGCAAAAATTGATTCTGCCTGCCCGCGAATCTGCAAACGCCTCTTGTCTGTCTCCCTCTTCTCTTCAAGAGCCAGCATTCTTTTGTTAATCCGGTCGCTCGACTTCCACGCAAGAACAGAAGCAACAACTGCCAAAAGTCCACCGATGGCACCTACCCAATCGGCAATAGATCCTGAATCAACAGGAAACACGATATCTCCTTAATTTAGGGAGCTCTCAGATTCGCCTAACTCGGATTGACGAACCATTGCGGTAGACTTACAGAGTCTTAGCAGGACATGCAAGCCTTAGGGCTCCACCAGACTCCGATTCGTTGGCGCGAATCGGAGTCTTCATTTTTTTCACGTAGCCTGAATGAAGCTACAAGGCACACCATACCACATGGAACGACATGAGACAAACATGTATTATAATGAGACAAAATATATTGAAATCGAAGAGACCTAAGGTCGGGAAACATGAAGAAAAAGGATGTATTAAACCTAATCCGATACCATACGGAGCATAACGATGCCGCTTTTCGCAATGAAGCGTACAACATCGCCAAGGAATTTGATCATGCTGGAGACTCACAGCTGGCTGCATACATCATCGCGTTGCTGTCAGATGCAAATACTCTTGTTCCACAATCGGCCGGTTCCGACATTAAATCCGAATTCCTTGAAAAGAAAACTGTGATTAAGACTTCTCTGCCTCTACCTGAAACCATCGCTGATGACATTCAAGGAGTTCTCAACGCCATCGAACGGAATATTGGAATCCATAAGTTCCTCTTCCACGGCCCTGCCGGTACAGGAAAGACTGAGTCCGTAAAACAAATTTCTTCAATCATGCAACGCGAGTTATACGTCGTCAATTTCAACTCTGTCATAGACAGCCGTCTCGGGCAGACCGCAAAGAACATCACCAAACTATTCGCTGAAATCAATAGTTTTACGCACCCCGATCAGACGGTGGTGCTCTTTGACGAAATCGATGCGCTTGCCCTTGACCGCATTGACTCGCATGACATTCGAGAAATGGGCCGTGCTACGTCGGCTTTATTGCGTCAGATGGACGAACTTTCAGAACAGATTATTTTGTTCGCGACTACCAACCTATTTTCAAAATTCGACAAGGCATTCATCCGCAGATTTGATGCCGTAATTGATTTCGGAAGGTACACGAGAAAAGATCTTATTGATGTCGCAACTAGTATCATGAACGACTATGCAAAACGATTCTCATTCATAGGAAAAAACATCCGTCTTTTCAAAAAGATTCTTTCCAAGGCGGAGCAACTACCCTACCCAGGTGAGATGAAAAATCTTATCCGTTCAGCCATTGCATTCAGTAAACCCAATGATGAAAGTGATTATCTCCATCGTATTTACATAGCTCTCATTCCCGATGGTACAAATGCAATTCAAAATATTCGAACATTGCGAGAGCAAGGATTCACACTCCGTGAAATTGAAATTCTAACTGGAATATCACGCAGCACAGCAGCTCGAGAAATGAAAGGTACCCACAATGAATAACACTCTGAGGTTAAAAGGAAAATTTGGACGCGGCAATGCACAACATCCAGGACCGCCTTCTCTGCCCGCAAACGCCGTTGTTACTACAAATCAAATACAGGATAGACTCGATGACCTTCATCAGATCATCGCATACTGGAAAACACAGCCAACCTTCATTGACCCACTTGTCGAAGTGCGTTACAAGACGATAGTCGCCAAAAGTAACCGCGTTAAACGTTTGCTAAGTAGCCATGACAAATCAGCAAACGACTCCATAGTTGGCGCGGCTTTTGGAACGAATCAAAATGGAAAACCATGCCATGTTATTACATATTATGTGAAGATGGGAACCATTGAATCAACTCTCAAAGACCTGGAGATAGCCAAAGAAATTCTTATCCATCACGGAGATTCTATTGGCAACAAAGAATTAACATCAATTACCCATGACGGTCTCGCCAAAATCGATGCACATATGGGGCTGAGCAAAACATCATTTGCGCAGATTATTCGCGATGCTTATTACGTGGAACGCTTTACCGTAAAAACTTATGCCGATCCTCAACAAGAACACGCTCTGGTGTCAATCTACGATACCGGGCGTAATGGTCTACAAACAGTCGCATTGCTGAACAAATTAGGCGTTAATGTGCTTGGCGCCAACCTGCTCGACACAACGACCATCAATATGACGCCAAATCAGTACCGTAAGCTTACGGAAACAGCACCGTATCTCGTTGCGATGTCCCTCAAAGATATGTTGGAGCTGAAATTCGAGCCAGATTCTAACCAAATCGACGATCAATTCGTTCCTTCGATTCCAACTCCGGCGAACGAACCAACTATCGGAGTAATCGACACTTGTTTCGATGAAAAGAACGCTTATTTCTCCAAATGGGTGGAATATCACAATGAACTTGATTCTCAAATCGATATAAACCCGAAAGATCTTGTTCATGGAACTGAAGTCACATCGCTCATAGTCGATGGACCAACGTTAAACCCAGCACTTGATGATGGCTGCGGCAGATTTCGCGTTCGCCATTTCGCCGTTGCCAAAAGCGGCAACAACAGTTCTTTTACCATTATGAAAACGATTCGCAACATCGTATCCAACAATCCCGACATTAAAGTATGGAATCTAAGCCTTGGCTCACGTTTGGAATCTCCCAAAAACACAATCTCCCCCGAGGCTGCAATGCTGGATAAGCTGCAGAACGAATATGACATCGTTTTCGTGGTGGCAGGAACCAATAAAACGCAAAAGGACAGCCAAATCAAGCCCAAACGTATTGGAGCACCGGCTGATTCCATCAATTCGCTCGTCGTTAATGCCACGTCCATCCTTAAAGAGCCTGCAAGCTATACCAGAGAAGGCCCTGTACTGAACTTTTTCCGCAAGCCGGACATTTCCTGCTTCGGAGGTGACGACACTGAGCAGATGGCCGTATGGTCACCACAAGGCGTGGCCTTGACAGCTGGAACATCGTTCGCAGCCCCTTGGATTACACGAAAAATGGCATATCTGATATATGTGATGCATTTCTCGCGAGAGACAGCGAAGGCCATGCTCATTGATGCGGCCTCAGGATGGAAAAAAATCTCAGCCGACAACATCAAGGTTGGATATGGCATAGTCCCCACCAATATCGAGGACATTCTTACCACCCCCTCAAACGAAATACGATTCGTTCTGGAAGGCACAATCGCTTCTTTCGAAACGTACAATTACCGTATACCAGTGCCAATGGCAAATGGGAAATACCCATATATGGCCAGAGCCACACTTTGCTATTTTCCAAAGTGCAACGCTAGACAGGGTGTTGATTACACTTCCACAGAATTGGACCTTCATTTTGGACGCATGAGAGAGAAGGGGATAGACCCCCTGAACAATAACATTCAAGGAGATCCAACCGCGTATGCCTACGAAGGTGCCGCCCGAAAACTGTACCGAAAATGGGACAACGTAAAACACGTCAGCGATATTGAAAAAAGCCGTTTCCAACCACGTATTTCTCACGGAATCCCTTACTGGGGTTTCAAGATTCGCAAAATCGAACGTTTCGATCCTCCAATCGACAAAAATGGAACTGTGGGGAAAAATGCCGGGGACGGCCTTCGCTTCGGTATCGTAGTGACGTTACGGGGTATGGATGGACGTAATCGATTCGAAGAATTCAAACAGCACTGTCAGCTTCAGATAGAGCCTTGGATCGTCGAAGAAATTGACATACATTCCAGCATCGAGCTCTACCAGGAATCAGATGTAGAAATCAATTTCGACGAAGACAGCAATGCTTAAAGGTAGCGCCTGCGACACCCTTTGGGGGACTTGCAGGCGCTATTATCGATGCAACTTCTGTGTGACTTAGTTTTGGTTCCATCATGCCCTGCTGATATTTATCTGCGGTGAGTATTCCGCCATGCGCTGCGCGTCGATTGTCCGATACTAAGAACACGTCGACCGATACTCTTTGGCTGTTCCTCCACTAGAATAAACGTTGTGACTCAGGGCTTTATCGATAACAAGACTTCGCTGGTCAAGGACGACCTTGTTCGTACGATACGTGAGGGGGACAGAATCTCCATCGCGGCGGCTTCGTTCTCGATGTACGCGTATAGGGAGTTGCGCGAGCAATTGGAGAGCGCAGGCTCATTCCGTTTCATTTACACGTCGAAGACGTTCACCGAGGATGCCACCCCGAAGGAGCAACGCGAGTTCTACATCCCTCGCCTGGAACGCGAACAGAACCTGTACGGCACTCCGTTGGAAATCCGCCTACGCAATGAGCTCACACAGAAGGCCATCGCCACGGAATGCGCCGATTGGATCCGCCGTAAGAAGGCACGGTTCATGTCGTTCGATGAGGGGTCGGACATCACTCCATCCCTCATCGTGGAACATGACGATGAGAAAACCGCGTACATGCCGTTCAACGAGTTCACGACCACACAGCTGGGCGTGAACCGACACGCCGCCTCATACCAAGGCGTCGCCAAGATGGAAGACTTCATGGCGGAGGGATTTCTGGACAAAATCAATGAGGCATGGAACAGCGGAGACTTGCATGACGTGACCGACAAGGTCATCGACGGCATCGAGCGCATGTACCAAGAAAACCCGCCCGAACTCGTCTACTACATGGCCCTGTACCGTATCTTCAGCGAGTTCCTTGATGACATCTCCGAGGATGTGCTACCGAAGGAAGGCACCGGTTTCCGTGAAAGCCTGATCTGGAACAAGCTGTACGACTTCCAGAAGGACGCGGCCCTCGCAATCATCAACAAGCTCGAAACATACAACGGCTGCATCTTGGCCGATTCGGTCGGTTTGGGCAAGACGTTCACCGCACTGGCCGTGGTCAAGTACTTCGAGGCCCGCAACCGCAACGTGCTTGTTCTGTGCCCGAAGAAGCTCAAGGACAACTGGGTCACGTACCGGTCGAACGCAACGAACAATCCAATCGCCGGCGACCATCTGCGTTACGATGTGCTGTTCCATACGGATCTGAGCCGCACGCGGGGCGATACGATTATGAACATCCCGATTGAACGGATCAACTGGGGCAACTATGATCTCGTCGTCATCGATGAGTCGCACAACTTCCGCAATGGCGCAGACAGCGCCGCCAAGGCCGACGACAAAGAAAACCGATACCAGAAGCTCCTCAACAAGGTCATCCATTCCGGCGTGCCTACAAAGGTGCTTATGCTCTCCGCCACCCCGGTGAACAATCGTTTCCGCGATCTGCAGAACCAGCTCGAACTGGCCTACGGCGACAAAGGCGATGAATGGTCCAGGAAGCTCGGGCTTTCCGCCAATATCGATATGGTGTTCCGCAACGCGCAGAAGGCTTACGGTGTCTGGTCGAAACTCGAACCGGAGGAACGCAACACCAAACGTCTGATGGACATGCTCGACTTCGATTTCTTCCGTATCCTCGATCAGGTCACCGTCGCGCGCAGCCGCCGCCACATCCGTAACCATTACGATATGGATGCGATCGGCGGTTTTCCTGAACGTCTCCGCCCGCAGACCATCCGCCCGGCGCTGTCCACGGAAAGCGACTGCGTGTCTTACGACGAGATCTATGACGAGTTGGAAAGGCTCACCCTCGCGTTGTACACCCCGTCCGAGTTCGTGCTCGAATCGCGCATGAGCAAGTACTTCGACGATGACAAAATCGAAGGTCTGACCATCCGGGGCCGAGAAACGGGTGTGCGTAAGCTCATGGCTACGAACCTGCTCAAACGTTTCGAGAGCAGCGTCCACTCGTTCCGTATGACGTTGGATCGTGTGCTCGGCTACATGTCGGATACGGTTGGCACGATCGACTCGTATGAGGAATACCGTGACAAGCATTACGACACCGGCGTGCTTGAGCAAATTGATATTGATCGTTTCGACGACGGATTCGACCTAGACCAGGATGATACGGAGAGTATGGATCCGGACGAGTTCGCTACCAAAGGCAAGACCAGATTCCTGCTGTCCGACATGGATTGGCGCACCTGGCGCGATTGCATTCTTCGCGACATGGATGTTATCCACCGCCTGCTGGACATGGTTGCCGGTATCGACGCGACGCACGATGCGAAGCTGCAGCGTCTGTACCGAACCATCAGCGACAAGCAGAACCAGCCCATCAACCCCGGCAACCACAAGATTCTTATCTTCACCGCATTCGCAGACACCGCCGACTACCTGTACGAGCACGTCAGCAAATACGCCGGCATGCTGGGATTGAATACCGCGGAAGTGACCGGCACGAATCCGGGACGATGCACGGTTAAGAAAGTAGGCGGTCGCATGTCCGACATCCTGGCATGCTTCTCCCCTATTTCAAAGGAACGCGATATAACTGTGCCCCGGTTGAAAGACACAGACATCGACATTCTGATCGCCACGGACTGTATCTCCGAAGGGCAGAATCTGCAGGACTGCGACATGATGGTCAACTACGACATCCATTGGAATCCTGTGCGTATCATCCAGCGTTTTGGCCGCATCGATCGTATCGGCTCGACGAACAAACGTATCCAACTGGTCAACTACTGGCCCGACGTGGATCTCGACAAATATCTCAAGCTCAAAGACAGAGTCGAGGCACGCATGAAGGTCGCTGTGATGGCTTCCACCGGCGACGATGACTACATCAATCCCGACGAGAAGGGAGATTTGGAGTACAGGGAACGTCAGCTCAGGCAGATGCAGGACGAGATACTCGATCTTGAAGATGTGGACGGCGGCGTCAGCATCACCGACCTCGGTCTCAATGAGTTCCGCATGGATCTGGTCGGCTATCATCGCGACAACCCCGACATCGAACGCACACCTACGGGCATCAACGCTGTGGTCGAGGGCAACGAGCCTGGCATCCTGTTCGTGCTGCGCAACACGAACAAGGACGTGAAGGCCGTGGGCCGCAACCCGATCCACCCCTATTATCTCGTGCATGTCGGCGACGACGGAAGGATCCTGCACGGGCATCTGAATGCCAAGGACTGTCTCGATGTGATGCGCAAGCTGTGCAAAGGCAAGGATACATATGATCCGCGCCTATGCCACGCATACAATCGGTTCACCCATGACGGCAGAGACATGCGCCACGCTTCCGACTTGCTACGCGATGCGGTCAGAAGCATCCTGGACCAGGATGATGCGACTGCGGCCGACAGTTTCTTCACTGGATCCATGGGGAATTTCCTTGACGAGAATATAAAGGGGCTCGACGATTTCGAACTAGTTTGTTTCCTCGTCATCCGTCCTGCAACGGAAGGTAAGTCATGAGCGGCATCGAATCATGCGGATCTGTGACCGCACTCACGTTGGGACTGCCCAGCACCACCGCGGTCATGCATCCGAGGGGACGGCTCGCCAAAGAACGCTTCTATACGAACACCAAAGTAGGTAAACGCTTACGGCAGCATTTCATCGAGGACATCGACTCAATCACCATGCTCGCCGTGATCCGCGAGCAGGAGACCGGCATACCGGCAGGACCGTTCACCAACGAAATCAACGTGATTGGCCTAGAGCAATCCACAGAACATCCGCCGCTGAAGGTCATGGAGCACATCGCCCGCACCCGTGATGAACTGACCCATCACAGGTCGCGTATCCTGTTCGTCTGCGTGAATGGCAGCATGACAAGATTCGCGGTGTTTCGCAACGCGAACGTGGCCGAAGGGCTCATGGAGGGCTCGGTTCATATGGGAGAACCGGTGGAATGCGAATCCGCACTCATTCGTCTGAGCGGAACCAATCTGGACACCGTATGGGAGTCGTTGTGCGCGGAGACCATCCTCAGCTCGTCGGATCCGACGCGCGTCGACCGACGCATCGTGTCCCGCACGCGCATAATGAGACTTATCAAAGAAATAGACCAGCTGGAACGACGCCACGCCAAGGCCGTCCAGATAGGCCAGCGGAACAGGCTATGGGACGATTTGCAGGCCAAGCGGCACGAGCTCGAACAGGAACAACAAGGAGAAACACTGTGAGTGACATCGAGAAGATCCACGGCATTACACCGGATTTGACCAGGGAGAACGTGGACAGGCTGCTCGCCCTGTTTCCAGACGTGGCCACCGAGATCACTGACCCGAAGACCGGCAGAACCGAACGCGCGGTGGACTTCGACGCGCTGAAAGAGCGACTTAGTGATGTGGCGGAAGGCAACCGGGAACGCTACCAGTTCACTTGGCCCGGCAAACGTGAGGCGAAACGCCTCGCCCGCGAACCCATCGCCAAGACCCTGCGACCCGTCAAGGAACGCAGCAAGGACTGGGACACCACCAGGAACCTGTACATCGAGGGAGACAACCTCGACGCGTTGAAGCTCCTGCGCGAGAACTACGCCGGCAAAGTCAAGCTCATCTACATCGATCCGCCCTACAACACCGGCCACGATTTCGTCTACGACGACGACTTCTCCCAAACCCATGACGAATTCAATGCCGAAAGCGGAGAATACAACGAGGAAGGCGGCCGCTTGGTCGCCAATCCGGAAAGCAACGGGCGTTTCCATTCCGACTGGTGCTCGATGATCTACCCACGCCTCCTGCTTGCACGTGATCTGTTCACCCAGGATGGTGCCATCTTCATCAGCATCGATGATAATGAGGATAAGAACCTAAAAAACATATGTGACGAGATTTTTGGCGCTTCTAATTTCGTCGACACAATCATATGGCAAAAAAGATATAGCCCGCAAAATGCCGTCCAATGGTTCTCTGAAAGCCATGACTATATTCTTGTCTATGCAAAAAACAAATCACAATGGTTTCCGAATCTTCTCAAACGCAGCGACGAAATGAACGCACGATACACAAATCGTGACAACGATCCCCGAGGACCATGGAAACCGGCGGATTCCACTGCACAAGGTGGACACGGAACGAAATCACAGTTCTATACGCTCACTGCTCCCAATGGGAAGCAGCATAACCCTCCAAGCGGTCGATGCTGGCTGTATACACAACCGGTCATGGAAAAAATGATTGCTGATAATCGAGTATGGTTCGGCGAAGACGGCAATAACATGCCGGCGATCAAACGCTTCCTCTCAGAGGTCAAACAGGGTGTCGCATGTCAAACAATATGGCCTTATACGGAAGTAGGGCACAACCAGGAAGGTAAAAAAGAGCTGAAAGCACTTTTCCCTGAAGAAGTTCCTTTCGATACCCCGAAGCCGACACGTTTGATGAAACGTATTCTTGATATTGCCTCCGATAAGGATTCCCTCATATTGGACTTCTTCTCCGGTTCAGCAACCATGGGCGAAGCTGTCATCCAAGAAAATGCCGATGATGAGGGACAGCGTAAATTCATCCTTGTTCAGCTGCCTGAAGAGACAACAGGCCAATACTCGACTCTTACGGAAATCGGCGAGGAACGCATCCGCCGTGCCGGCGAGAAAATCAAGTCCGAGATTGAAGCGGAGAATGCGCAACTGACACTCGACGGCACTCCCAAGAAGGTGCCGGACATCGGCTTCCGTGTGCTCCGTGTGGATGACTCGAATTACGAGGACAGGCGCAAGCTCGTCGACGAGTATTCCCAGAAGGACATCGACGACGACGTGGACATCACGAAAATGGATCGTTCCGATCTGGATCTGCTGTTCGAGGCGCTGCCGAAGTTTCAGTTGCCGTACAGCTCGAAGATCGACGTCCTGTCGGGAGGCGAGTTCGACGGCCACACCGTGTACAGCGTAAACGACGGCCAGCTGCTCGCATGCTTCGAGGACAGTATCCCCGAATCGCTGGTCCGCGCGATGGCGTCGTTCAGGCCGCGTCCGTCCTATGTGCTGGTCTCTGAGAACGGTTTCCTGAACAGTGCTGCGCGTACGAACTTCACCGAGATCTTTAAGCAGTCCGCCGACGAGAAGACCGGCGCCACGCAGATCCGCATCATCTGAGGTCACCGATATGCAATTCAAATTCTCGCAATACCAGTACCAGACCGATGCTGCGGACGCGGTATGCGAAGTGTTCGACGGCCAGCCGCTGCAGGATGGCGTCTCCTATATCCGCGACACCGGTATCCGTAAGCCCGCATCCCAAGTGCTCAATCCCGTTCAGGACACTTTCGATATCCCCGAGTTGAGGCCGGTGCAGGAGATGCTCGGCCATTTCGACGCGGATGACGACACGGGCTACCGCAACGCGGACCTGCTGCTGGACGGCGAAAGGCTGCTCGCCAACATCAAAAACGTGCAACGCCGACAGAACCTGACGGAATCCCCGAAGCTGTACACGGATCCGGCCGGTGCCGTCGAACTGGACGTGGAGATGGAGACCGGCACGGGCAAGACGTTCGTGTACACGAAGACCATGTTCGAATTGAACCGCAGGTATGGCTGGTCGAAGTTCATCGTCGTGGTCCCGTCCATCGCCATCCGCGAGGGCGTCGCCAAATCGTTGGACATGACAGGCGACTATTTCTACACGTCCGGCCGCGACGGCAACGAAGGCTATGGGAAGAAACTGCACTCCTTCATCTACGACTCGTCGAATCTGAACCGGCTGGACGAGTTCGCCCAGTCCTCGGACATCCAGGTGATGGTCATCAACATGCAGGCGTTCAACACGTCCATGAAGGAGAACGGGCGTAGCAAGGACGCGAGAATCATCTTCTCGGAACGTGACGATTTCGGCTCGCGCCGCCCGATCGACGTGATCAGTGCGAGCCATCCGATCATGATCCTGGACGAGCCGCAGAAGATGGGCGGCAAGGCCACGCAGGCGGGCATACGCCTGTTCAAACCATTGTTCACGCTGAACTATTCCGCCACGCACAAGATAAAGCACGACCTCGTGTATGCGCTGGACGCGCTGGACGCGTACAACCAGCGTCTGGTCAAGCGCATCGAGGTCAAGGGCTTCGAGCTGAACAACATGCGCGGCACCGACGGCTACCTGTATCTGCAGGACATCATCGTCAGCAAAAACAGGGCGCCGCAGGCCCGTATCGAATACAAGAAGCTGTCCTCAGCCGGTAAGGTCGTGACCACGTCCGGACTGTTCGACGAGGGCGACGACGTCTACACCGCGTCCGGCGGGCTAGAGGCGTACCACGACGGCTGGCGCATCGCTCCGGACGGCATCGTGCCCGACGGCCTGGAGCCGGGCCGGACCGGCTACGTGCGGTTCATGAACGGCGAGACGCTCGGCAAGGACCGTATCATGAACGACGGATCCGAGGCAGACATGCGCCGCGTGCAAATCCGCGAGACCATCCTCTCCCACCTGCACAAGGAGGAGCATCTGTGGGCTCGGGGCATCAAGTGCCTGAGCCTGTTCTTCATCGACGAGGTCGCGAAATACCGACGGTACGACGATGACGGCGAGCCGTTGAACGGCGAGTACGCGGACATGTTCGAGCAGGAGTACGACCGTTGCGTGCATGATTTCGTCGAGAACCGTCTCGACGACGGGTCCGGCTATCTCGACTGGCTACGCACCACACACGGCCGTTACGTGCACAAGGGATATTTCAGCATCGACAAGCACGGTCATTCCATCGACTCGAAAGTCAAACGCGGGTCGGAAGACAGCGACGACATCAGCGCATACGACCTGATTCTGAAAAACAAGGAACGACTGTTGAGCTTCGACGAGCCTACGAGGTTCATCTTCAGCCATTCCGCGCTGCGCGAAGGATGGGACAACCCGAACGTGTTCCAGATCTGCACGCTGAAGCATTCGGACAACGAGGTCGGCAAACGCCAGGAGGTCGGACGCGGCCTGCGCCTGTGCGTGAACCGCGAGGGCGTGCGCCAGGACCGCAACGTGCTCGACGACGCGGACTTCCTGGACGTGAACCTGCTGACCGTGATCGCGTCGGAAAGCTATGAGAGGTTCGCCGAAAGCCTGCAGAAGGACATCGAGACCGACCTGCGAGAGCGGCCAATCGTCATCAACGATGCGTTCTTCGCCAAGACATGCGTTCCGGCCGACAAGCTCGGTCCGGAGTATGCGGGCTTGGGAGACGTGTCGTTCAGCAAGGACGAGGCGCGTGACATCGTGTACGCGCTGACCGTGGACCGGCTTATCGACCGCGACGGCAAGCTGACCGACAAGTACAAGGAAGAGCGTTTCGGCAAGGATGCGGTGGAACTTCTACCAGAACCCTTGCGAAAGAAGGTCCCGGCAATCCGTCTCGTGCTGGACAGCGTGGTGGAAGGCACCACCAAGGTGCTGATCGGCAACGCATTGAAGCGTAAGGTACATGGCAATCCGCTCAATGCCAACTGGCAGAAGAAGGAGTTCCAGGAGCTCTGGAGGCGCATCAACCACAAGTATGCGTATACCGTCAGCTTCAACGACGACGAACTCGTCAAAAACGCAGTCAAGGCAATTGACGAGCGTCTGGTCGTATCGAAACTGTCCTACACGGTCACGCGCGGCATCCAGAAGGAGAATGCCTCACGCGACGAGCTCGCGGACCGCACACACTTCCACAGGAACGACTCCTATACCGGTGGCTTGGATGTCGACGCTTCGAACGGCGTGAGATACGATCTGCTCGGCGAGATCGCGCAGGCCGCGACCATCACGCGTCGTTGTGCGGCACGCATTCTCAAGAGCATTCGGCCGGACCGGTTCCTCATGTTCAGGGACAATCCAGAACAGTTCATCGCGAGGGTCGGCCGTCTGATTGTTCAGGAGAAGGCGAACATGGTCGTTGACCATATCTGCTACGACCGGATCGAAGGCGGATACGATTCGAGCATCTTCACCAAGGGCGGCAACAATCGTGATGAGGCCGAAGGCTATCAGGCGTCTAAGTGCGTGCAGGACTGGGTGTTCCCCGATGGCAGGATCGAAAGCGATTTCGCCAAGGACCTCGATAACGCGGCGGAAGTCGCGGTGTATGCGAAACTGCCGCGTGGATTCCAGATCCCGACTCCTGTGGGCAACTACGCCCCTGACTGGGCCGTGGCCTTCCGCGACGACAGCGGTCTCAAGCACCTGTTCTTCGTCGCCGAAACCAAAGGCACGATGGACAGTTTCGAATTGCGCGGGATTGAGGACAGCAAGATCGCCTGCACGAAACGACTGTTCAACGAACTCGATCTCGCCGACGGAGCCCGCTACGAGCAGGCAACCACCTATCAAACCCTGCTCGACGAGGTAAAGGCGCTGCAATAGGAAGAAATAACCATATGGCTGCGTCAAATCAATCAAATGATAGATGATTGGTTTGTCACAGCCAATTGCAGGACGGAAGGGGAATCCAAATGGACACATGGAAAATACTGCAAACAGTAATTCCTTGGATCATCAGTTTTGTCAGCATATGTGTGACGGTCTATGTTGCATACACGACAAAGCGGACTCAAAAAATGCTCTCTTCGAACGAGAAGAAAATCCAACAAATTGATTCGAACCTCGAGTATTTGCGGGAAGATCTCGTATGATTTTATTCTGCATTTAGCACCAGTCCTGAAGAAACCATGGCAAATGTTCTTGTCGCTTATGAGACTTATGAGATTCTGATGGCGAATCCCCTAACCACTGATGAACTGAGAAAAGCCGCATATAAGGTACGAGAATTTACTACGGTAAAAGCTATGAGCGCATTCGGGACTCCTGTCAAAAAGGATGCTGCAATTGAACCAGAAGATACCTATCAATCTTCGATAGATGAATTAGGCAAGGCTTACCGCCAAATAGTGGAAGAACAGAATCAGAAAAGGGCAAACTTGTTAGACGACAAGTCAAGGAGAAAATTATTCAGAAGGATAGCAGACTCTTCGAAATAATTTTTATACTTATTTTGCCCCAGATGGATATATACACGCATTTCGCGATGGCCGACACCGCCCAGCTCGCAAAAGAAGACAAACTCACCGAATTCGTAGACAGGGCGTTCGAAGAATAGCGGTCTCTTCAGCCAGCTACAACGATGATGGGACTGGGTTGCTGGCAGATTATTTATCCGCCAGCAACCCAGTCCCCCGCTTCTCAGTCGTCTATCTCGATCTCATGAATCGTGACTTCCGTGTCAGCATCTGCGGTATTGGCTTTCTTGAATTCCGGTCGAAGTTCCATGCCGGTCTCATCGAACTCACCGTTCAGATTGCGTACCAGTACATCGGCCAATCGGCCACCCATGGGTTTGAACGTCGCATAGGTTATCGCCCCGGAAATGGCACCGCCAACAACGGGCACAACCTTGGCAACGGCTTTCCCGACCGACTCCTTCACCACCCGTTTGCCAACCATCGCGCCGATTTTCTTGAGCAGTGGATACCAAGTCGTTTTCGTCAAAGCCTGTTGCGTGATCTTCTTGCCCATGTTTTTGCCGACTTCCCTGGCAAGCTTTCCTACCAACATCGCCGAACCTGACGCGCCGAGCATCACACCCAAATACGCAAGGACTCGGACTTTGGCACCTTCATTCAGTTCCAACTCGTCGGTGAACAAATCATCCTCTCCGAAGAGATAGGCGATTTTCTGCGCCAGATTGATCGCAAAACCAAAGTATTGGGCCACATCGGCACCTCCAGCGGCAACGGCGGCAGGTCCGCCGGGGATTCCTGCTACGAAGGCGGCAAGAGTGGTCTGATTCGTTGATTTCTTAATCAGCCCATCCGCTTTTCTTCGCAACGACTCCGCCATATACACATGCTGCGGGCCATGCTCCAGAATCTCATCAAGATATTCCGAACCGGCGAATTGCTGCCGCAGAAACGCTTCCCTATCAACCCTGATAACCGGAAGCTTCGCAACGCTTCCAATCATATTTATCGCCACATCGTAAAGCTCTTCGTCGGTTTTCTTAGCCATGTTCTCTCCACTCTGATAAGACACACTGCGCTTAACGCCCATGGTATTCGCTCCTTTATTTGTTCGATGGATAACATGCGGGCGATCCGCATTCACCATGAGCCATGTTTTCTTCGCGAGCGCGACGGGCTTTCAACAGATAGAGCCTGCATTAAAAGCAGCAGCCTGTTAAAGCAGATTCGAGCACTTTTCTCGCGCATTTTCACGCACTTGCACGCACCCAGATTCCAATCACACACTTCACGCTCATGCGGGATGGGTTCAACGTAATCGCCAAGGAAATCAACGATGCCCCATGAAGCTCCTTGGCAGCAAGACGCCCAACAAGGTATGGAACCGGGGAATAAGCAAGATGCAATCGCGTCGTCAGAAACCGAATCGCGTCGTAATCCCGTCATAATCGCGTCGCAATCGGGTAGTGTCCGAAAACCATAACTCCAACACCATGAGCCGGCAGACACCACACTGCTAAGGCATACTTCAAGTTACAATTAACCCTTATTACTTTGGCGAATAGGGGTGCAATGAAAACACTGGATGAACTTATGCAGCATCTGTGCGATAACGGCATTGCATGTTCTGGTGAATTGCAAAAAAGAGAATTGAAGAACCTGGGTATTACCACGGCTATAAGGGGTACCGATTCGCTGGCATTGCAAAGAATCGTCTTCACTTGCAGTCCTTCGAGCAAATTTCATCATTGAATTCTTTTGATATGGCGTTGAAATCTTTAATTTACCCTCGGATCATCGCCGTGGAAACCGCTTTGAAGAATTACACATTGGAAGAAGTTCTTCAAGATGCAGGGTCACCATTTCTGGCTCTTGTGTTGTTTTCGTGGGTGTCGTCTCGTCGTTGAGCCGTTGATTATGAGGGTGTGAGGGGCGTTTCCTGTAGGTTTGTTTTTCGACCAAGAAAAAGAACCACAGAAAACGCCTTATGAAGAACATATTCAAACGTTTGCTCAACGTCAAGGGCATGGTCGTCGAGGACGTGTCCATCGACGATTCCCCGCTGCGCGACGCTCCGGTCCTGGTGGCGCGCGTCAGGTGCAGGAAGGCCGCGTTGCGTTGCTCGCGCTGCGGGCGCAAATGCCCGAAATACGACGACGGGGGCGGCGAAAGGCGTTGGCGGCACCAGGACTTCGGCTGCTATCGGGTCGAGCTCGTGGGTCCGGCTCCGCGTGTGGAATGCCGTGTGCATGGCGTGGTGGTGTCGCGGGTTCCGTGGGCGGAGCCGGGCATCCGGTTCACGCGCGACTTCGAGATGGAATGCACGTGGCTGATGACGGTCGCCAACAGGAAGACCGTGAGCGGTTTCCTGCATGTCGCGTGGAGGACCGCGGGCGACATCGCCGGACGGGTCGCCGGCCGGCTGGAATCCGGCATGCCATGCATGTTCGACGGGCTCACGGCGATCGGCGTGGACGAGACCAGCCACAGGAAGGGCCACACGTACATCACCGTCGTCGTCGACCACGAACGCAAGCGGGTGATTTGGGCGCACGACGGATACGGCAAACAGGTCCTCGCCCTGTTCTTCGAAGAATTGACGCCGGAGCAGCGCGCCTCCATCAGGATCGTCACCGGCGACGGCGCCAGGTGGATCGACTCGTCCGTCGCCGGATACTGCCCGAACGCGGAGCGCGTGCCCGACTCATTCCACATCGTCTCCTGGATGACCGACTGCCTGGACCGGGCCAGGAAACGGTTGTGGAACCAGGCCAGGCGAGCGAATGACAAGACGGCCGCGGAGGCGATGAAGGGCCTGAAATACGCCGTGCTCAGAGACCCCGGCGACTTGACCGAGCGCCAATCCACGGCCCTCGCCACGCTCGCCGGCGTGGATCCCAAGGGCCAGCTCTACCGCTCCTGGCAGCTCAAGGAACTCCTGCGCACGCTCCTGCACCAGCCCGCCGGCCAAGCCGAGGGGGAACTCAAACGATGGATCAACTGGGCCAGCCACTCGCGCATCCCCGAGATCGTCGAACTATGCAGGAAGATCCGCAGGCGCCGGGACGACATCCTCAGAACCATCCGACCCGGCCACTCCAACGCGCGACTGGAGGCGTTCAACAACAGGATCAAGGTCACCATACGCATGGCCTACGGCTTCCACCACGTCGACAACCTCATCGCCATGATCAAACTCAGATGCTCCGGCCTACCCATCCGATTGCCGGTCCCCATCCTCTAACCCACGAAAACAGCAGAAGCCTCATTTTTTCATCGCCTCGACTTGTTCTTCCACAGACATGGATGCCGTGTGAGAGGCGGGAGCAGCGGCTTCCGGTGCCGGAGTAGGCGCCGGCGCTTGAACCGGGGCGGCGGTCATAGGATTGATGGCTTGCGCCATATTCATGCCCAGCAACATGCCGCCATCGCCAAAGCCGTTGTCTTGGATGCCTTGCGCAATGCGCTACTGGGCAGCCATATTGCCAGCTTGCTGGGGAAACGCCCTCGTATGCGGCAACATTCATCCCATTCGAGGCGAACTGCTGCACGAGTTGACATGATTGCTCGGTGAACTCGATGCTTTCGATGCCCACGCTGGACACTTCAAAGCCAAAACGATCATTCCACGTACCTGCATTCGCCCGATCGCCACGCACGCATGCTGCTATGTCATTCGCCTTGCCGGGCAATTGCGAAATACGATATTCATTGGACAACGAATTGATGGACACAATAAACGACTGCACGAATTCAGACAGAATCTGCCTACGTGGCCCTTCATCATCGAATGAATACGACACGGCAGTGGCGGGCACAAAGTTACGTACGAATCGAACTGGATCAGTGACCTTTAGCGACATGGATTCACGTGCGCGAATTTCCAAATCGACGCCATAGAACCGGTCCGCCCTCGGATACCGGAGCCCGAAGGAATTCACCGAACAGGGACTTGTCCTCTAAGAAACCGTCTAACACACCGTTGTCAATCCACGATGCTCGCGATCCCGTGCCTGGCCATGGCCTCCGTCTTGGTCATGCCGTTCTCGGCATCGCCCGCGCGCCGCGGCGACCTTCGTCTCCCAATCGTAGCGTCTGCCGCCGTTGCCTCCCATGACCGCCTCCTCACCGCCGGACCTGTACAGTATGATCCATTTTTCCGCGGTCCACCTGGGCATGGCAAGCCGTCTGGCGAGCGTGTCCCTGCCGGCTTCGGCCTTGATGAGTTCCAGCGCCTCGCGCCGGAACCCGCCGTCGTAACGTCTCCTTCGATCCTCACGCATACGAAAGAACCGCACCTCCGATCATCGAATCTGAATTTCTTCAGTCCAACAATCGGGGTGCGGTTCAGGTTGCGACGTTGTGCCCTTTTATGCTGTCCATATAGTGCGATCACTGCGGAATCTTTGGAACTGGAGTCTTCGAACTCGAAATTCCCGGAATCAATCGGCGGTGATCAGCTCGCTCGAATCCATGTCGAAGTCGGACATGGCAAACGAGCGGATCGCCGGATCCTCATACGTGTTCATGTAATACGTGTTGGTTTTCCCGGAATAGCCACTGGTGAACAGCGTGCGCTCGAACTGGCCGTTGCCCATCTTGGACATGCCGTCAACCATTTGCACGGAAACCAGCGTGTGGAACAGACGAGACACATTAGCAGCCTCGTTGTTCTGCTGCGGATAGTGCGTGTTGGTGTAGGCGACGCGTACGAAACGCGACGGCGAACTCACGTCACCGGGAATGCCGTGCATGCTCACACCGGCACCCCATGCGCTCAGTTCCGCCTTGCCCCAAGTGGTCGGCTCCGCCATCTCGTTGCTCACACACATGTAGTTGCGCAGGTTTTCCATATGAAAGTCGAAGGTCGGCTGGTTGGTAAGCACGTCCACATCGTCATGATGAACGTGCATGCCGTCAGCCATCTGCTCGACGACGATGCTGCGGGTGCCGTCACCAATGAACCAGTGCAGCAGGGATTCCTGCTGGCCGGGCACGACCTGCGAAACGAGCGTCACGTTCTTCAACGCCTCTTCGACTTCGTCGACAGTATCGAAATTGCGCGTTACCCACAGTGGGAATTCGAAAGTGGCGACGTTTTCGGTTCCTTCGACCGGCTCGTGCGCAAAGGAGGCGTACCCAGGGAAGTTCAGTCCGGCAATGGCCAGACCATGCTCGTTGGCGCAGTCGAAATACATGGGGCGGTCGACCATGACCACGCCCACGCCGATCACCGCATTCGGTTCGCTTTTACCTTCGGCCCCATACACATAGTCGTACTGGTAGCCTCGCGGAGTGACCAGAATGGTCTCGCCGTAGGAGAAGCTCCAGTCGAGATTACGGCCGAAATACATGTTTCCCTCATCATCGGAAAAACGAACACCAGTGCACATATGGACTCCCTTCCATGATTTGCCGTGATTTTCTTGCTTGCGTGTTCATGGTAAGCGTCACTTGCTGGGAAAATCTTAAGTTTTGCCCGCGGAAGAATCTGCTTTGGCTACCTCATCCATAGTATCGTCCTCCTCAATCATGTATTTCGTGTAAAATGTGCCTGCCGCAATATCCGTCACACATGTACTCCCGCAGGAACATGTCGAGCGCCTTCGCATGATCAGCCGCACAGCCTCTGCCCTCGGCCAGCACGTCTCCCAGCTTGTAGCAGCCCTCCGCGATCCCCGCTTCGGCCGCATGACGAAAGCACTCGTATGCCAAAACGTCCGTATCCGGTTTGGGTGAAACTTCGCCGAAATTGTTGTAATACGAGCGGAAGTATCTACCCTCGCAGCGGTCGTACGCGTACACGTACCCCAGGCACAGCCATCCGATCGCATTGCCGCGGCCGGCCGCGTGCCGGTAAAGGATCTCGGCGGCTCTGAAACAGTCGACCCGCTTCTGCCGTTCCGATGTGGCGGTATAGTGCATGCCCTCCTCGTAGTATATGCCGCCGAGGCCCAGAGCAATCGACCCGTCCGGATCGCTGATGTCGGCCGTGGTGCATTCGTCGTCTTCATCGAAGATATCGTCGTAGTACGGCACGCCCGCTTCCGCCTCGTTCGCATGACCGATGCCGACCGGGCTGATTCGCGCGATTTGCGCTTCCGACAAGCGCGACACGCCCGGATTGCTCAGCACAATCGTCAGGGGATCACTGAAGTACAACGGTGCACTTTGACATTCGTGCAGCGCAATCCGGGCGTGTCGTGCGACGCGTGTGGCCGATTCCCGGGCCGCATGCGCGTCATACGGGAAATTTGTGTCAATCCCGCAATTGCGGGTCTGCGAAGCGTCGGTTCTCCAGAACCGGCAGCGTGCGTCGCGCGGATTCGAGAACTTCTCGGTGCAGCCGGGCAATCAGCATTCCGGCCTGTCCGCCCGCCTCGCCCTGTCCGTCACCCGCCTGCGCGATGACCTCGCCCAGCGGGTCAATGACACGGCTGCAGCCGATGTTGCGCGCGCTCACCTCGCTGCATGCCAGTACGTAGCACGTGTTTTCCAGCGCACGCGCGGCGGTCATCAGCTTCCAATGTCGCTCCTTCAAACGCCCGCGCACCCATGCCGCACTGACGATGATCACATCGGCGCCGCGCACGGCCAGCGACCGCGCGACTTCGGGAAATCTCACGTCATAGCAGGTCATGACGCGACATGCCAGCCGTCGATCTCGACGATTGGCGGCAGCTCGATACCGGGGCGAACCGTATCGGACTCCCGCGCGGCGAATGCATCATAGAGATGCAGCTTCCGATAGGTCGCGATAAGAGCCCCGTCACGGATGACGACGAAAACGTTGGAGACCCGGGAATCCGTTGCGCAAGACGCCGGCTTGTCCGGCACCGCATCAGCCGCGCCGGGCACAGCATGAACCGTGCCCATCAGCGTAATATGACGCTCTTCGCTGATCCGTCTCAGGCCGGTGACGAACGGCCCGTCTAGTGGTTGCGCGTGTGCGGCCGCGAACATGTCATCATCGCCGTCACGCGCGATCAGCCCTTCCGGAAGCACCAGCAAGCGGGCACCGGCATCCGCGGCCTGCCAGGCATATCCGTCGATAATGTCAAGGTTCCATTCCGGCTCCCGGCGAACCGTGAACTGAACTACGGCGACCTTCAGCTCTTGCGTGCCATTCATGGCTACCGTTATATCAGATGCGCGGGCATGGTTCCTCATGAATCCCGCCAGCGACCGATACGCCTCGGTCTCACACCGCGAACGCCGACCAGCGCCCGTGCGTGTGTTGCACCTCGATCGGCATGCCGAACAGCTCCGACAGTCGCTCGTCGGTCAGGCCGGCCTCCAGTGGACCGGTGTAGACGATGGTGCCGGCGGACGGGTTGCCCATCGCGTCAATGCCGTCGTTGGTGGCGTCCTCGGCGGAGACCGGCTTGCGCCCCATGATGGCGATGTGGTCGAAGCCCGCGGGAATCTCCTCAAGTCGATGGGTGACCAGCACCACGGCACGCCGCGAATCCTCTTCGCCGATACGGCTCAGGGTGCGCATCACCTGCTCGCGGCCGCCCAGGTCAAGGCCAGTGGTCGGCTCATCCATGATGAGCAGTTCGGGGTCGCCCATCAACGCGCGGGCGATGAGCACGCGGGTGCGCTCGCCCTCGGAGAGCCGCCACATCTCCTTGCCTTCGAGATAGGAGACGCGGAAGTCGCGCAGCAGCTGTCGCGCCCGCGCATACTCCTCGTCAGTATAGGTGTCGCGCCACCGTCCGGTCACGGCGCTCAGGCCCGTGACGACGGCGTCCAGCGGATCCTCGAATTCGGGAAACTGCCGGCCGAGGTCGGCCGAAGCCAGACCGATGCGCGTGCGCAGTTTGAATACGTCGTATTTGCCGAGCTGATGGCCGAGGATGAATACGCGACCGTCCGAGGGGAACGTGCGCGTGGCGAGCATGCCGACCGCGGTGGATTTGCCGATGCCGTTCGGCCCGAACAGCACCCATCGCTCCCCCGCGTGGATGATGAGGTTCACGTCTGTGATGATGACGCGCCGGTTGCGGCGGAATTCGACGTTGTCGAGCTTGAGGACTTCGTTGTCGGCGGTGTCGGTCGTGGGCATGTTGTGGTTCCTTGTCGTGGGGAGGTTTGCCGGCAGTGCGGGTTTGGAATGGTTGCGGTAATTCGCGAAGCCGTGCCATCCGGTCATGCCGCGCATTACGGCCCCGCAGGCGGGGCATCATTCCTTGCCCCCGCCTGCGTCAGATCGCCGTTACTTGTTCTGCTCGTCGAGGACGGACTGGTAGACGGCCACGGTCTTGTCGGCGATGGACTCCCAGCTGAAATGGTCGCGGGCGCGCTCGTAGCCCGCCTGGCCCATCTTCTTGGCGAGTTCGGGGTCGGCCATGATCTTGTCGATGGCGGCTGCCATGTCATGCACGAACTTGTCGGGATCGGTGGGCGTGCCGGTACCGTCGCGCAGCTGGTCGATCGGCACCAGATAGCCGGTCTCGCCGTCGACGACGACCTCGGGAATGCCGCCGGTGGCGGAGGCGACTACGGGCAGGCCACAGGCCATGGCTTCCAGATTCACGATGCCCAGCGGCTCATAGATGCTCGGGCAGATGAACGCGTCACAGCCATGCTCCAGCGCGTTGAGCTCCGGACGAGGCAGCATCTCCTCGATCCAGATGATGTTGCCGCGTTCCTCGTCGAGCTTGGCGAACGCGGTCTTGACCTCCTCGGCGATCTCCGGGGTGTCCGGGGCGCCGGCGCACAGCACCACCTGAATGTCCTTGGAGATCAGGTGCAGCGCCTTGAGCAGGTATGGCAGGCCCTTCTGACGGGTGATGCGGCCGACGAACAGCAGCGTAGGCTTGCTGCGGTCGATGTGGTAACGGTCGAACACGGCCCAGCCCGGGTCGTCGTCGGCCGGCGTGGCGAAGTCGCTCATGGTGATGCCGTTATGCACCACGACGACCTTGTCGGGGTCGAGGTTCGGGTACGCGGCGAGGATGTCCTCGCGCATGCCGCCGGAGACGGCGATGACGCGGTCGGCGTGCTCGTAGGCGTCCTTTTCGGCCCAGGAGCTCAGATTATAACCGCCGCCGAGCTGCTCGCGCTTCCACGGGCGGAACGGCTCCAGCGAATGTGCGGTGATGACCAGCGGCGTACCGTGCAGCATCTTGGCGAGGTATCCGGCCAGGCACGCATACCAGGTGTGCGCGTGGGCGATGTCGGCGTCGACGTCGTTGGCTATCTGCAGATCAACGCCGAAGGTCTTCAGCGCCGGATTCGCGTCGGCCAGCTCAGAGGGCGTTCCATAGCCCACGACCTTCAGGCTGCCCTTCGCCGAGCCATCTCCGGGGATGGCAGGTACATCGGCTTCGGTGCGCGGTCCGTCGAACGCACGGACGGTCACGTCGACCCGCTCGGCCAGCACCTTCGAGAGCTCTTCCGCGTGCACGCCTGCGCCACCATAGACATACGGCGGGTATTCGCGGGTGAGGATATCAACTTTCACGATTAAGGCCTCCTTCGTCGGTAACCTTGTTTGCGGCTACTGCCATATATAACTTTAGGGCATTGCACGTCGAAAAAACGCACAATGCCCATGTTCGTGTTGGCGAAAAATCACGCCATAATACCAGATAACTACCGGATACCAGGCTCTCACACCGCGGTGCCGTTGGCGTCCAGGTTCGGGTTGTTGCGGTAGTTGCCGGCCGTGAAGAACAGGCTGAGCACGCCGACGACGAACACGACGGACACGGTCAGGATCAGCCACAGCGGATGCGTGGGCAGCCACATCACCACGAAGAATGCGATGACCGACAGCGCGATCAGCGTCCAGCTGCCGACACGGAACCACTGCCGCACGGAGTGCGGTGCCTTGAACGCCTTGGGATCCTGATAGTTCGGGTTGGCCTCGAACACCGACTCCACTTCCTCATCGACCTCGGTGCGAGCGCTGGGCTTCCACACGCCGCTGTCATCCACGCCCTCCTGAATACGGCGGGACTTCTCCTGAAGCGCGTACTCGTCGAGCATGCCGGATCGGGCACGGCCACGGGTCTGGTCGTACTGCGACGGGACTCCCCGACGCTGATCTTTTGCTGCTTTGCGGCGTTCGGCACGGTTAGGCATCGTTACTTCTCCTGCTCGTTTGTGGATAACACTCCTATGTACTGTACTCCAAGCCGTGCCGTAGCGGTGGTTCGACTCGCACGACGAGACAGATCCGCAATCGTTGGCAATCACGACGTCCGAGCCGTGGCCGCGTCACGTACCACCCCGCACATAGCCGGCCTCCTTCTGCGGCTCACCCACACATGAGCGGGCCATTCCTCCGGCGAAACCCACCGGCACACAACGGGACGGGACTTTCGCCAGAAATGGGGAACGCCCGATATGCGACTGGGGGCCGGAAGTCCCTTGAAGAGACTTCCGGCCCCAGTAGATGTCGGTACGGCGAACCGCCGGACTATCGAATCATCGCGGCAGCATCATCGGACGCTGGGATGCGGTGATCGGCGCGGGCAGCTCGGTGACGCCGGTGAGGTACTCATCGACGGCGGCCGCGCAGGAGCGGCCCTCCGAAATGGCCCACACGACCAGGCTCTGGCCGCGGCCCGCGTCGCCGGCAACGAACACGCCATCCTGAGAGGTGGCGAACTTGTCGTTGCGGGCCACGTTGCCGCGCTTGTCCAATTCGACAGGCAGCTGGTCGAGCAGCGTGGAGGTGTCCGGGTGCAGGAAGCCGACCGAGATGAGCACCAGATCCGCGGGCAGCACGCGTTCGGTACCGGGCTGGCGGGTGAACGGCCCGTTCTCCCCCGGTGCCACATCCACGACCTTCAGACCGGTGACGTGGCCGTTCTCGTCGGCCACGAATCCTTCGGACGCGGTGGAATCCTCAATGTGCACACGGGCCTGTTCCTCGTCAGAGCCGACGAAGTTGACAGAATCGGTGCTGTACACATAGGTGCCGCCCTCCTCCATCGAGGAGGTCTTCTGGTAGAGACGCGCGAACGTCGGCCACGGCTGGTTGTCCGGGCGCTCGTCCGGCTCCTTCGGCATGATCTGCAGCACGGTCACGTCCTTCGCGCCTTGACGGATGGAGGTGCCGAGGCAGTCGGAACCGGTGTCGCCACCACCGATGATGATGACGTGCTTGTCCTTGGCGGTGATGTCGTGCACGGGCTTTACGCCGTACACGCGTCGGGTCGCGTCGGGCAGGAACTCCATCGCGAAGTGAATGCCCTTGAGCTCGCGGCCGGGAATCTTCATGTCACGCGGCACGGTGGAGCCGATAGCGACGACCACGGCGTCATAGCGGTCGCGCAAATCGTCCCAGCTGATGTCCTTGCCGATCTCCACGCCCGTGCGGAAGCGGGTGCCTTCGGCCTCCATCTGCTTGATACGACGGTCGATCAGTCGCTTGTCGAGCTTGAAGTTCGGGATGCCGTAGCGCATCAGACCGCCGATGGCGTCATCGCGCTCATAGACGACGACCGTGTGGCCGGCTCGGGTGAGCTGCTGGGCGCATGCCAGACCGGCGGGGCCGGATCCGACGACCGCCACGGTCTGGTCGGTCAGACGCTGCGGAGGCATGGGCTTGACGATATCCAGACCCCATGCCTGGTCGATGATCGTCTGCTCGTCGAGCTTGATCATCGTCGGCGGCTGGTGGATGCCGAGCACGCACGCCTTCTCGCACAGTGCCGGGCAGATGCGTCCGGTCACTTCGGGGAAGTTGTTGGTGGTGGACAGACGATTGTAGGCGTCCTCCCACTTCTCCTGACGAACCAGATCGTTGAACTCGGGGATGATGTTGCCGAGCGGGCATCCGGTCATGCAGAAAGGAGTGCCGCAATCCATGCAGCGGGCGGCCTGTTCGGTGGTCCACGGCTGCAAGCCGGACTCAGCATGGACGTCAAGCCAGTCCTTGATGCGCTCCTCGACGGGGCGTTCCGCCAGTTCGCGACGGGTACGGACCTTCAGGAATCCTCTGGGATCTCCCATGTCAGTGCGCTCCTTCCATCACCTGCTCGTACACCTGTTCCCAGGCGCCGGGCGTGTTGAAATCGATATTGTCTTCCTCGGCCTTCGCCATGGCGGCGGTCATGGCCAGATAGTGTTCCGGCACCACGTGCGTGAACCGGGCGACGGTGTGCTTCCAATCCTTGAGGAGTCCGGCGGCGAATGCGGAACCGGTCTCTTCGGCGTGACGCTTCACCAGATCGTGGGCCAGTGTCTGTGCTTCGTCGTCCAGCGGTAGGAACAGCAGCGAGCCGTCCTTCGCCGCGGTCGGATTGACCTGGTTCATGTCCAGATCGAGCACGTACACGTTGCCGCCGGAGAAGCCGGCGCCGAAGTTGCGGCCCATGGAGCCGAGCACCACGACGGTGCCTCCGGTCATGTACTCGCAACCGTGGTCGCCCACGCCCTCGACCACGAACGTGGCGCCGGAGTTGCGCACGCCGAAACGCTCGCCTGCACGGCCGGCCACGAACAGCTCTCCGGAGGTCGCGCCGAAACCGGTCACGTTGCCCGCGATGACGTTCTCGTGCGGGTCGAAGGTGACGCCGTCCTCGGGGCGTACGATCAGGCGTCCGCCCGACAGGCCCTTGCCGGCGTAGTCGTTGACCTCGCCGTAGACGCGGATGGTCTCGCCACGCGGGATGAACGCGCCGATCGACTGGCCGCCGGCACCGTGGAACGTCATGTCGATGGTGTCGTCCGGCAGTCCTTCGGCACCGTAGCGGCGGGTGATCTCGTAGCCGACCATCGTGCCGAGCGTACGGTTGACGTTGCGGATCGGCATCTCGATGCGTACCGGCTCCTTGCGCTCCAGCGCGGGTTCGGCCATCTCGATGAGCTTGTTGTCGAGCGCCTTCTCCAGTTCGTGGTTCTGCTCGATGGTCTGGTGCAGAATCGTTCCGGGAACCGGGCCGGGCTGCATGAGCACGTTGCTCAGGTCGATGCCGTCGGACTTCCAGCGCTTGATCGCCTCGTTCTGGTCCAGGCATTCGACATGGCCGACGGCCTCCTCCAGCGTACGGAAACCGAGCTCGGCTAGCAGTTCGCGCACTTCCTCGGCGATGTACATGAAGAAGTTGATGACCGCTTCCGGCTTGCCCTTGAACCGGGCGCGCAGCTCGGGATCCTGGGTGGCGATGCCCTGCGGGCAGGTGTTCTTCTGGCACGCGCGCATCATGACGCAGCCCTCGACCATAAGCGCCGTGGTGGCGAAGCCGAATTCCTCGGCACCGAGCAGCGCGGCGATGACCACGTCGCGGCCGGTCTTGAGCTCGCCGTCGCACTGAACGACGATGCGGGAGCGCAGACCGTTCAGAATCAGCGTCTGCTGGGTTTCGGACAGGCCGATCTCCCACGGGGTGCCCGCGTGGCGAATCGCGTTGAGCGGCGCCGCACCGGTGCCGCCGTCATAGCCGGAGATCAGCACCACGTCGGCATGGCACTTGGCCACACCGGCCGCGATGGTGCCGACGCCGAACTCCGAGACGAGCTTGACGTGGATGCGCGCCTTCGGGTTGGCCATCTTCGCATCGTTGATCAGCTGCTTGAGATCCTCGATGGAGTAGATGTCGTGGTGAGGCGGCGGGGAGATGAGCTCCACGCCGGGGGTCGCGTGACGGACCTTGGCGATCCACGGCGGGACCTTGGCACCGGGCAGGTGGCCGCCCTCGCCGGGCTTGGCGCCCTGGGCGAGCTTGATCTGCAGGTCGGTGGCGTGCACCAGGTAATCGCTGGTGACGCCGAAGCGGGCGGATGCGATCTGCTTGATGCGGCTGTAACGCAGCGGATCCTCGATGCGGTCGTCGGATTCGCCGCCCTCGCCGGAGTTGGAACGCGCGTCGATCGTGTTCATGGCGATGGCGAGCGTCTCGTGCGCCTCTTGCGAGATGGAGCCGTAGCTCATTGCGCCGGTGGAGAACCGCTTGACGATCTCGGAGGCCGGCTCGACCTCGGAGATGTCGATCGGCTTGCGGTCGTGCTTGAACTTCATGAGTCCGCGCAGCGTCATAATGCGGTTCGACGTGTCGTTGATGTGGTGCGAGTACTTCTTAAACATCTGGTAGTCGCCGCGAGCGGTCGACTGCTGCAGCAGGAAAATCGCCTCGGGGTCGTTCAGATGATCCTCGCCGGTACGGCGCCACTTGTATTCGCCGCCGGTTTCGAGGTTCATGTGCGGGGTGGCGGTCCACTGGTTCGGGTAGGCCACGCGGTGGCGAATCGCCACCTCCTCGGCCAGCTCGTCGAGCCCGATGCCACCGACCTGCGAGACCGTGCCGGTGAAGTACTTGTCGACGATGTCCTTGCTCAGGCCGACCGCCTCGAACAGCTGCGCTCCGCGGTAGCTCATGATGGTGGAGACGCCCATCTTCGACATGATCTTCAGCACGCCGATGGACAGCGCCTTGGTCAGGTTCTTCACGGCTGTGTGCTCGTCGACCTTCAGGTAGCCGGTGCGGGCCAGGTCCTCGACGGATTCGAACGCCAGATACGGGTTGACGCATGCGGCACCGTATGCGATCAGCAGCGCGACATGATGGATCTCACGCACATCGCCGGCCTCGACGGCCATCGAGATCTGCGTGCGGGTGTGCTTGCGCAGCAGGTGGTGCTGCACGGCGCTGGTGAGCAGCAGTGACGGGATCGGGCCCCACGTGTGGTTGGAATCACGGTCGGACAGCACGATGAAGTTGCTGCCGCCCGCGATGGCCTCGTCGACTTCGGCAAAGATCTCCTCAAGGCGCTCGCCCAGTGCCTTGCCGCCGCCGGCCACCTGATACAGGCCCTTGACGACGAACGGACGGTAGTATCCACCGAGCACCTTGGCCTTGTCGAGCCGCTTGAGCTGCGCCATCTCGTCGGAGTTGATGACGGGCAGCGGGATCAGGATCTTCTTGGCGTGCAGCTCGGAATCCTCCAGCAGGTTCGGCTCGGGGCCGATGGCGGATTCGAGCGAGGTGACGATCTCCTCGCGCTCCCAGTCCAGCGGAGGGTTGGTGACCTGCGCGAACTTCTGGTGGAAGTAGTCGAACAGCATGCGGCTGCGCTTGGAGAGCACCGGCAGCGGGTTGTCGTTGCCCATCGAGCCCAGCGGCTCTTTGCCGGTGTTGGCCATCGGCGTGAGCAGCATCTTGAGGTCTTCCTCGGTGTAGCCGAACGCGCGCTGACGACGCTGCACGGACTGGCCGGAATGGCTCACGTGCTCGCGCTGCGGCAGGTCGCTCATCTCCACGGAGTTGCCTTCGACCCACTTACGGTACGGGTGCTGCGAGGCAAGGTTCCTCTTGATCTCCTCGTCGGGGATGATGCGGCCCTCGTCGGTGTCGACAAGGAACATCTTTCCGGGCTCCAGACGGCCCTTGGAGACGATATGCTTGTCGTCGATCTCCGGCAGCACGCCGGCTTCGGAGGCGAGCACAAGGTAGCCGTCATCGGTGAGCTGCCAGCGGCCGGGGCGGAAGCCGTTGCGGTCGAGCAGGGCGCCCACCTGCGTGCCGTCGGTGAAGATGATGTCGGCCGGGCCGTCCCACGGTTCGATCAGCGTGTTGTTGTACTCGTAGAACGCGCGCACGTCGGGGTCGAGCTGGTCGTTGTTCTCCCATGCCGGCGGCAGCATCATCGAGATGGCGTGCGGCAGGGAGCGGCCGGCGAGGTGCAGCAGTTCGAGGCATTCGTCGAACGTGCCGGAATCCGAATAGCCGGGCGTGGTGATCGGCAGCAACGGCTCGAACTCGCCGAGCAGTTCGGAGCTCAGGCGGCCTTCGCGGGCCGACAGCCAGTTGCGGTTGCCCTGGATCGTGTTGATCTCGCCGTTGTGGGCGAGCAGGCGGAACGGCTGCGCGAGCGGCCAGCTCGGGAACGTGTTCGTGGAGAAGCGCGAGTGCACAATCGCGATCTTCGCCTTCATGCGCGAATCCGACAGGTCGGGGAAGAACGGGGTGAGCTGCATCGTGGTGAGCATGCCCTTGTAGGTGATGGTGCGGGCCGACAGCGACGCGAAGTAGATGCCGACCTCATGCTCGACGCGCTTGCGGATGCGGAAGGTCTTGCGGTCGAGCTCGATGCCCGCCAGCTTGCCTTCGGCATCGGCGATGACCAGCGTCTTGAAGCTGGGCATCGAGGCGAGCGCCTGCAGGCCGAGCCCGTCCGGGTTGGTCGGCACCACTCGCCAGGCGAGTACTTCCAGACCCTCTTCGCGCACGATGCTCGCGATGGCCTGCTCCTGCTGGCCGGACGTGGCGATGTCGCGGTCGAGGAACGCGACGCCCGCCGCGTAATGGCCGGCCTCGGGCAGTTCGACGCCCGTGGTGGCCCGCATGAACTCGTCGGGCATGCTCATCAGGATGCCCGCACCGTCACCGGTGTTCTCCTCGGCGCCCACGGCGCCACGGTGGTTGAGATTGACGAGCACTTCGATGGCGTCGTCGATGATCTTACGTTCCGGCCGCTTGTTGAGTGTGGTGACCATACCTACGCCGCAAGCGTCATGTTCTGAGCTTGGGTCGTACAGACCTTGTGATTTATGTATGCTCAAATCGAGCGGGGCGTGGAAAGTCACCGAAACCACCTTCATATCGTTTTGGCAGGATCTTGACAACCTGCGGTTCTTTTGTTAGTGCGTAGGAAAGAGTACCGCTCGGCTATGTCAAACACGTTTCGCTGTCCATATACCGAGTCGAGGTGTTTGTCAATACCCAATTTCAATGTTTCTCAAGCGATTCGGAAAATCTGCGGCACCCGTTTCGCATGTCAATGAGATGTCTCTTATGTGAATGGCGTGTTAAGTGTGACAAATATCACTGTCACTGCCGCCGGACCCCTTTGCCCGGCGAAGACGTCACTGCCCGGCGTCGTATGCGCGATCCAGATGCATGAAATCCGGCACCCGGTACCATTTGACCGTGTAACCGGCGCCATGCGCGCAGAACACCGAATCAGGGGTGTTTTCGAGATCGTCTCCCGGATCGTATCCCGCTTGTTCGATGACCTCGGCCGCATTGTGGCATGGCCGGTAGCCGTCGAACACGCACCCCAGATGGCCCGTGCCGTGGGTGTAGACGTTCACGTCCATGGCGTAGTCGCGCATCTCGGATACCGGGCAGACTCCCGCCAGCACGGCGTACTGGCCGTCCATCTCGGGTGGGTCGAACGTGCCCGACATGCGTTGTATGTCGGACATGGCCCGGCCGAGCATGTCCTGCGGGATGTCGAGCCGGAAGCGGTACCACGGTTCGAGCACCCGGCACCAGCCGGGATCGCGGGCGGCCGCGGAGGCGAAGGCGCTGCCGTCCGACGGCTCCGATTCGTCCGTCCGGGCTGTTTTGGCATCGGCTGCGGCCGCGTCTTCGGCGACGTCCTCCGCGGCGTCCTCGTCGAACAGGTCGTGCCGGGAGAAGTCTCCCTCGACCAGGGCGGTCATCAGCCCCTGTCGGATGGCCCGGTAGGTGGCTTGGCGGAAATCACCACCCTCCGTATGCTTCTCGTGCGCGCGGCCGGTGAGCAGCGTGAGCTTCATGTCGGTGATGGGGACGCCGATGAGCACGCCCAGATGCTCCTTCTCGGCGAAATGCGTCAGGATGAGCCTCTGCCAGTTGCGGGCCAGCACGTCTTCGGAACAGGATGTGGCGAAGGTCAGTCCGCTGCCCGGCTCGCCCGGCTCCAGCAGCACGTGCGCCTCGGCGTAGTGTCGCAGCGGCTCGAAGTGGCCGATGCCCTCCACCGCATGGGCGATCGTCTCCTTGTAGAGGATGGATCCGGGGCCGAAGCCGACGTTCAAGTTGAAACGGTCCCGCATGATCTGCTGGATGATCTCCAATTGAACCGCGCCCATGAGCTGCACATGGATCTCCTGCAGCCTCTCCTGCCATACCACATGCAGCAGAGGGTCCTCATCATCCAGTTCTCGCAGCGCGGTCAGGCAACGGTGAGGATCCTCCCCCTGCGGCAACAGCGTGTAGGTGAGCACCGGCTGCAGCACCGGGGCGTCGGCGTCGCACTGGTCGCCCAGCCCCTGACCGGGGCGGCTGTGCGTCAGGCCGGTGACGGCGCAGACCGAGCCGGCGGGCAGCGCATCGACCGTGGTGAATTTCGCGCCGGAATACAGGCGCACCTGATCGGCCTTCTCGTCGCCGTCAAGCACCATCTTCGCCTTGATCTCTCCCCCGGTGACGCGCAGCCACGTCAGACGGTTGCCATGCTCGTCATGCGACACCTTATATACACGTGCCCCGAAACGAGCACCCGGTTCGATCTCCTTGGTATACCGTTCAAAGCCGGCGAGGAAGCCATCGATGCCCTCCATGGCGAGGGCGGACCCGAAGAACACGGGGAACAGCGAGCGCGCGGATATCATGGCTTTCAGCCGCTCGTCCGCGACGGCGCCGGAGTCCAGGAACTCGTTCATGGCCGATTCGTCGAGCATCGCGATGTCTTCCATCGACCGGGTCGGAGCGCCGTTCTCGAAGTCCACGCAGCCGTCGGAGAACCTGTCACGCAGCTGGGCGAGCAGTGCGGCCCGGTCGGCGCCGGGCGCGTCCATCTTGTTGACGAATATGAAGGTCGGCACGTTGTATCGCCGCAACAGGCGCCACAGCGTCTCGGTATGCCCCTGGATGCCGTCCGCCCCGGACACCACCAGTATGGCGTAATCCAGCACTGCCAGCACGCGCTCGGTCTCGGCGGAGAAATCGACGTGCCCCGGCGTATCGATGAGGGTGATCGTCAGATCGCCGGATCGGATGATGGCGGGCTCGGCGAATATCGTGATGCCTCGCGCCCGCTCCATCGCGTCGGTGTCGAGGAACGCATCGCCGTGATCGACGCGGCCGAGCCTGCGAATCTGCCCCGAACGGTAGAGCAGCGCTTCGGACAGCGTGGTCTTGCCCGCGTCCACATGAGCCAGAATGCCCGCGACGATGTGCTTTTTCATAGCGTCCATCCTATCGGCGGCGAGGACGTGACGGCGGGGAGCCTCGAGCCCCTCTCCGGTTTGCGAATTACGGGTCGAAAAAGCCGTTATCCGTGATGCCCGCCGACTACTGCCGGTAGCAGCTGAGGAAGTCGGTGAGCTTTTCCGTCGCGTCCTTGAGCACTTCGATGCGCGGCAGGTAGACGATGCGGAAGTGGTCCGGCTCATGCCAGTTGAACCCGCCGCCGCGCGTGATGAGGATGCGCTTGTCATGCAGCAGGTCAAGCGCGAACTGCTCATCATCAGTGATGTTGAACTTCTTCACGTCGAGCTTGGGGAAGATGTAGAACGCGGCCTTCGGCTTGACCGCGGTGACGCCGGGAATCGAGTTCAACGCGTTGTAGATGTATTCGCGCTGCTCGTACAGACGGCCGCCGGGCACGATGTAGTCGTTGACGCTCTGGTGGCCGCCGAGAGCGGTCTGCACGATCGACTGGGCGGGCACGTTCGAGCAGATGCGCATGTTGGTGAGCATGTTGATGCCCTCGACATAGTCCTTCGCGATGGACTTGTTGCCGCTGAGCACCATCCATCCGATGCGGTAGCCCGCGATCATGTGCGACTTCGACAGGCCGGAGAACGTGACACAGAACAGGTCCGGGGCCATGGACGCTATCGAGACGTGCTGGAGTCCGTCCATCACCAGACGGTCGTAGATCTCGTCGGAGAAGATCATCAGCTGGTGTTCGCGGGCCAGATCGACGATCTGCTGCAGCACCTCCTTCGGGTAGAGGGCGCCGGTCGGGTTGTTCGGGTTGATCAGGACGATCGCCACCGTGCGGTCGGTGATCTTGCTGCGCATGTCATCGATGTCCGGGTACCATTCGGATTCCTCGTCGCACACGTAGTGCACGGCGGTGCCGCCGGCCAGGTTGACGCAGGCGGTCCACAGCGGGTAGTCGGGGCTGGGCACCAGCACCTCGTCGCCGTTGTCAAGCAGGGCGGACAACGACAGGTTGATCAGCTCGCTGACGCCGTTGCCGGTGTAGATGTCTTCGATGCCGACATTGGGCAGGTTCTTGAGCTGCGCGTACTGCATGATCGCCTTGCGCGCCGAGAACAGGCCCTTGGACTCGGAGTAGCCTTCCGTGTCGCTGAGCTGCCGGGACATGTCGTATACGACCTCGTCCGGTGTGCGGAAGCCGAACGGCGCGGGGTTGCCGATGTTGAGCTTGAGCACGTGCATGCCGGACTGCTCCATGCGGGCGGCCTCGTCGACGACCGGTCCGCGCACGTCGTACAGCACGTTGTCAAGTTTGGTGGATTTGTTGAAGTGGCGCATGGGTGTTCCTTCCGGTTCGTGTGATGGTGACGTTGTCTGGGGTGCGGGCGCTTGGGATGATGGCGTGCGTGGCGCGTCGGCCCGGCCGCCGGGATTGTCCGGCACCCGTTTCGGCTGCGCCGGCATGCCGGGCCGTCCGCGATCATGGCCGAGCAGCCATTGCTCGTCGACCTGCAGTGTATCGGCGAGGAACCTGAGCGTATCCGCGCGGGGCGTCGTCTTGCCGCTGACATATTGGCTGATGTGGCTTTTGCCGAGTTTGACACCTGACGCCTGGGCGGCACGCACGATGTCGACCTGTCTGAGGTGACGGGCGTTCATGGCGGTTCTCAGCCGCGTCGCGAAGCTCTCCAATGATTTCCTCAATTCACGTTGGTTCAAAGTTCAAATTCTGGTTCAAAAGAATATCACGGCTTTGTCAGCGAAACAACCTGAGTTCAATTTTATCTGTATTGAACTTCTCTCCGATGGACATATTTAGTTTGCTTACAAACCAAAAGGTGCTAGCACGGCAGCGAAGCTGCACGGTACGAGACCACGGCGGAACGCGAGAGACTGCGAAGCTCTCTTGCGCAAGGTAATCGAGAATCTTCAAGCCTGACGCAACAGGCATCCCGTCGACCTGCCTTCCAGCACTACATCGGGCAGAACACACGAAAGGAGTCATGATTCATGCCGTATTCCATCAAGCGGCTGATATGCTTTCTGGCGGGAATCGCCATCGAATCCTTCGGCATCGCACTCATCACGAAAAGCGACCTCGGAACCTCGCCGATCTCCAGCATAGCCTGGGTGACGCATTCTCCATCGTGAGCAAGGTGAAGTTCGGCACGGTCAAGGTCTGCTTCGACGTTTCACTGCCGGAGCCACTACAGGCCGACCGCGCCGAACATGCGCTCGATGACGGCGTCGTTGAGCAACCGGCCTCTCCTCGTGGCGACGGTATGGCCCGTCGTCGGGTCGAGGGTGATGAGGCCATCCCCGACCAGTGGCGTGAGGCACGCGTCGTCGATGATGCGCAGCGTTCCCTGCGCCGCATCCTGCGCCCGGTTCACCGCTTCGATATGCCGATTGACGCGGCCGATGTCGAGCCCTTCCCGAATGCGCAGGCCAAGCATAATGAGCTCTTCAAGGTTCTCCGTGGGCGATATGGTCTCATCGCCCGACCACGGCACACGCCCGTCGTTGATGGCCATCCCCCACATGCGCGGATGCGCGATGTCCCAACCGCGCATCGATGTGGAGGTTACGGAAGCCGAAACGTCTCCAGCGGCGTCGCTGTTCGCGGCGTCACCGTCTGTGGAGCTGCCCATAACCGTGTTGTAATGGCTGTGCGCTCCAGGGCCCAGGCCAGCCCAGTCGACGTTGCGCCAATACCCGAGATTGTGCCGGCTCTCGTAGCCCGGGCGCGACCAGTTAGAGATCTCGTACCATTCTAGGCCCGCCGCGGCGAACAGGTCATCGGCGATCTCGTATTTCGCTGCCTCGTCGTCATCGTCGGGCTTGGGCAATGTGCCCGCCGCGATCTGTCGACCCATCTTCGTGGTCGGTTCCACGGTAAGTGCATAGGCGGAGACATGGTTCACGCCAAGATCGACTGCCGTGCGCACCGAGTCTCGCCAATCGTCAAGGCTCTCCCCCGGCGCCCCGTAGATCAGGTCCACGCTGGAGCGCAGGCCGGCCCTGTCGGCCGCCCTGACACCGGCCTCCACATTGGCGGGCGTATGCGTGCGGTCGAGGTTTTTCAACACATGCGGCACGGCTGACTGCATGCCGAATGACACGCGGGTGAACCCTCCTTCCGCGAGCGCGCCGATATAGCGCTCGTCGACCGTGTCAGGATTCGCCTCGGTGGTGATCTCCGCCTCCGGTTCGATGCCCCACAGGCCGCGGACCGCGTCCAGCATCATTACCAGATCGCGCGCCGGCAGAATAGTGGGCGTGCCGCCGCCGAAGAACACCGTGGAGACGGGCGGCTCCTCGATGCCGTGCACGAGCTGCCAATCGCGCACGAGACGCATCTCACGCACCACCATGTTCGCGTAATTGCCGCGGGACGCGCCCGCGCCCATGTCCGTGGCCGTGTATGTATTGAAATCGCAGTAGCCGCAACGCCGCATGCAGAACGGCACATGGATGTAGATTTCGTAGCCTGCCGCATCGCCCGCATTGGCGGGGGTTGTCGGCGTAGCCGGCTGAAGGCGGTCATTCGCTGGACCACCCCCAGCCAGCCTTCGGCTGTCAGCCCCCGCCAGCGGGGGCATATCAAAGACCTCCATCAGCCTTCCGTCTTCTGCGCGGCGCGGATCTTATCCTTGGTGTCGCGGTCGTTGCCGGCCTCGCCGGTGGACAGGGCCGCGATGAACGCCTCCTGCGGCACCTCGACGTGGCCGAGCATCTTCATGCGCTTCTTGCCGGCCTTCTGCTTTTCGAGTAGCTTGCGCTTACGGGTGATGTCGCCGCCGTAGCATTTGGCGAGCACGTCCTTGCGCAGTGCACGGATGTTCTCGCGTGCGATGATGCGCGATCCGATCGCCGCCTGAATCGGGATCTCGAACTGCTGGCGGGGAATCAGCTCGCGCAGCTTCTTGGTCATCATCACGCCGTAGCTGTATGCCTTGTCGCGATGCACGATGGCGCTGAACGCGTCGACCTTCTCGCCCTGGATGAGGATGTCGACCTTGACGAGGTCCGCGGCCTGCTCGCCGTCCTCATGGTAGTCGAGTGACGCGTAGCCCTTGGTGCGGGACTTGAGCTGGTCGAAGAAGTCGAACACAATCTCGGCGAGCGGGATGCGGTAGTGCATCTCCACGCGGTCGGTGGAGATGTATTCCATCGTGCCCATGATGCCGCGGTGGTCCTGACACAGGTCCATCACCGAACCAATGAAATCCTTCGGCGTGATGATGTCGGCAGCGACCATCGGCTCGACGATCTTCTTGATCTTGCCGTCCGGGAATTCACTCGGGTTGGTCACCCGGTGCACGGTGTTGTCCTCGGCGGTCACCTCATACGGAACGTTCGGCGCGGTGGAGATCAGGTCGAGACCGAACTCGCGTTCCAGACGCTCCGAGACGATCTCCATGTGCAGCAAGCCGAGGAACCCGCATCGGAAGCCGAAGCCCAGCGCCACCGACGTCTCGGGCTCGTAGATGAGCGCGGCGTCGTTGAGCTTGAGCTTGTCGAGCGCGTCGCGCAGTTCGGGGAACTGGGCGTTGTCGATCGGGAAGAGACCCGCGTACACCATGGGCTGGGGGTCGCGATAGCCGGGCAGCGCCTCGGCTGCAGGGCGGACGGCGGAGGTCACGGTGTCGCCGACCTTGGACTGGCTGACGTCCTTCGCGCCGGTGATGATGTAGCCGACCTCGCCGGCGCCGAGCGCCTTGGTGGGGGTCATGTCGGGGCTGATGACGCCAATCTCGATGGGCTCGTGCGTCATGCCGATGCCCATCATGTGCACCTTCTCACGCGACTTGAGCTCACCGTCCTCCATACGGATATAGGTGACGATGCCGCGGTACGAGTCGTACACCGAGTCGAAGATCAGCGCACGCGCCGGCGCCTTCGGGTCGCCGTGCGGAGCGGGAACCTCCATGACGATGTGGTCGAGCAGATCGGCGACGCCTTCGCCGGTCTTGCCCGACACGCGCAGCACGTCACTCGGCTTGCATCCGATCAGTCCCGCGATCTCCTCCGCGTGCTTGTCCGGCTCGGCACTGGGCAGGTCGATCTTGTTGAGCACGGGGATGATGGCCAGATCGTGGTCGATGGCCATGTACAGGTTGGACAGCGTCTGCGCCTCGATGCCCTGCGTCGCGTCGACGAGCAGCACCGCGCCCTCGCATGCGGCCAGCGCGCGCGACACCTCATACGTGAAATCCACGTGGCCGGGGGTGTCGATCATGCCGAGCGTGTACTCGGTGCCCTCGAAGGTCCACGGCACGCGCACGGCCTGCGATTTGATGGTGATGCCGCGCTCCTGCTCGATGTCCATGCGGTCGAGGAAGCGGTCACGCATCTCGCGCTCAGGAACGATGCCGCTCAGTTGCAGGATGCGGTCGGCCACCGTGGACTTGCCGTGGTCGATGTGTGCGATGATGCAGAAATTCCGGATTAGCGACTGATCGGTAAACCCTGGCTTGTTCTTCGGCTCAATCACCCTGATCCGGTTCCTTTCGTCCGTGGTGCTCGTTCGTCGCGGGCCTTTGGCATCGTAAATGTGACGCCATGTGCCGCAAGTCACCAAGTTTACCGGTCACCGTCGGCAATTTCCCGACGACACACGGAACACGGGGTCGGTTTTATCCGAACATCGTGGTAGCATGACTCCCTGTATGTCCTTATAGCAAACGTCGTTTGGAGAAAACGTGGCAAACATTAAGTCGCAGAAGAAGCGCGTGCTCACCAATGAGAAGGCGCACAAGCGTAACGTGGCCGTCAAGTCCAGCCTGAAGACCGCCATCCGCGCAACCCGTGAGGCCATCGCCGCCGGCGATAAGGCCGCTGCCGAAGCCGCCTACAAGGTCGCTTCCCAGAAGCTCGACAAGGCCGCTGGCGCTGGCGTGATTCACAAGAACCAGGCCGCCAACCGCAAGTCGGGCATGGCAGTCGCCATCAACAACATGTGAGCATGACCGTCTGACGGTCGTCACAGCATAAGACCCCCGCGGAACCGCAAGGTTCCCGGGGGTTCTTTCGTGTTAGCCGGCCACCCCCACCCGCCAGCGGGGGCTCCCGCGAAGCGGGTGGGGGTGGTCCGAAAGCGTCAAGCCCGAGACTGGTCTTTGTCGTCATCGCCGCCATCGTGGGCATCGGGATGGATGACCGGGCGTTTCAGATACCGCGACTCGCTGGGAAGATACGTGTTGTGCCGCTTGACCGCACCGGGAAGCATGATGCTGAACTTGACCGACAGCAGACGCATGACCACGACCAGCACGACGATCGCGCAGTCGAGCACCACCTCGGCCGTGAAATCCAGCATCTTCCATTGCACTCCCCTGCACACGAACACGGTGAGCACGCATCCGACCGCGGAAGGAACCGCGTACAGGTGCTTGTCGCGGATGATCATCGGCACGTCGTTCAGGAGCATGTCCCGGACCAGACCGCCGCCCAGCGCGGTGAACATGCCCATGAACACCGCCGTCATGCCGGAGGTTCCCAAATCGAGCGCCTTCGAGGTGCCGTTCACCGCGAACAAGCCGACCGCCAAGGCGTCGATGGTCAGCATCGACCATCTGAGCTTGTCCACTTCCGGATGGATCACGGCGATAGCCAGGCCCGACACCAGTGCGGTCAGCACGAACCCGCGGTCGGAGATGCCCACCGGCGGCAGGGAGCCGAGCATCACGTCACGGATGATGCCGCCGCCCAACGCGGTCAGCCACGCGGTGATCAGCATGGCGAACAGGTCATAGTTCTTGCGAACCGCGCATAGACCGCCCATCAGCCCGCTGCAGAACACCGCAAGATATTCGATGCCCATGAAAAAGGCATTGCTTTCCAGTGCCAGTTCCTCCACGTGCCACTCCTCGCCAACATCACAACCATCCGGCCGTACATGAGCCTACCGCAAGCCGGCTACCCGAAACTAGAATCGGCTCCGATCCGGGTCAGGATCTCGCCGACCTTGATCCGATGTCGCGTTCCTTGAACGTCTGTCGCTCATAGGTCAGGTCGATGCCGTTCTCCTTGCGCTCCACGCGCACGGGGAACGATCCCGGGGATGTGTCGCCGTGCGCGACCACCGTGTCATACTTCAGAGCCCGCGGGCGTTGATCGTGCGCGTGTTCCAACGTCCTTCGAGGAACGCCTCTCGAGTGAAATTGCAGGCGAATACGTCGCTCTCGCCGCGCACCGGTGTGACCCGGACGTAGAGGTCGGCGATCATGCGTTTAAGCAGGTTGCCGTTCGGGTCTTCGGGATTGAGCGGGCGGAACATCACGTGGTGGAACCGCTTCCACGACGAGCGGATGTACTCCTCCGGCACATGGTCGGCGCGCGGCCGGGCCTCGTTGCGGCGCAGCAGCTCGTCCAGGGGCACGTCGAAATCCTCCGTCCGCCAGATTGCCCCGTGCCGTGTGGCGAGCCGCGCCAGCTCATTCGCATACTCCGGGTTCGCATGCTGCGCGTCGGCGACCACATCCCAGCCGGCGTCGAGCGAGATCACGCAATGCGGCCACGTGTTGGCGGGGTCGGACACCCAGTTCTGCGCCCATGTCGACTTACCGGAGCCCGGCAGTCCGCGCAGAATTGACGTTGAGCGATTCCGGCCGCGCACCCGCGGGAGACAGCTGATGCGTGTGACCGTACAGCAGCTTGCGTCCGTCGAACGGCAGCGCCTGATCGTGGAATCGGACCGCGTCATCGGGCCATCCGTACGCGAGGTCTTCGCGATATGGGAAGTGCGACAGGTTGACCGTTCCAAGTCCTTCCAGTTCAACGGTGCCGTTCGGTTCGATGCTCTCGAACAGGTTCAGCGCCGGCTTGTTGTCCATCCACCAGTCATCATGGTTGCCGATGGCCGCGTGCAGATGACGGCAACGCAGCTGCCGCAGGCAATCCTTATGGGCATATAAAAACCACCCTCAGTCTCGCTACGCTCGACAGCTCCCGCCAGCGGGAGCGGGTTCTATACGAAAAGCCCCGCCGGGCTCGATCGAGCCGATGGGCGGGGCTTCACGTAGAACTGGACTGCGCTCAGCAGACCTTCCACATCCAGTTGTGCGGGTCTTCGACCTCGCCGAGCTGGATGCCGAGCAGCTGGTCGCGCAGGTCGATCGTGAGCTTGCCGGATTCGCCGTTGGCCACGGTCACGTCGAACTCCTTGGACTTGAAGCGGCCGATCGGGGTGATGATGGCGGCGGTACCGCAGGCGAACACCTCGGTGACCTCGCCGGACTTGATGTCGTCGAGCAGGTCGGTGAGCTTGATCATCGTCTCGACCACGTCGATGCCGCGATCCTGCATGAGCTGGATCAGGGAACGGCGGGTCACGCCCGGCAGGATGTTGCCGGTCAGGGACGGGGTCTCCACGTGGCCGTCCTTGTGCACGACCATCATGTTCATGCCGCCGAGCTCCTCAAGGTAGGTCTTGGTGGCGGCGTCCACGAAGCACACCTGCTCGCAGCCGTTGTCGATGCCGGTGTATTCGCCGAGCAGCGAGGCGGCGTAGTTGCCGCCGCACTTGGCGAAGCCGGTGCCGCCGGGGCCGGTGCGGAACCACTTGTCTTCCACCCAGATGCTCACCGGCTTGACGCCGCCCGGGAAGTACGGGCCGGACGGGGAGGCGATCACGCAGTAGTCGACCTCGTGCGGGGCACGCACGCCGAGGAACGGCTCGGAGGCGAACATGAACGGACGCATGTACAGCGTGTACTCGCGGCGGGTGGGCACCCAGTTGACGTCGCGCTTGACGAGGGCCGCCACGGAGCCGAGGAAGTCGTCCACGGACAGCTCGGGCAGGTACAGGCGCTTGGCGGAGTTCTGGAAACGCTCGGCGTTCGCGTCCGGGCGGAACAGCCAGGTGGAGCCGTCGGCGTGGCGGTATGCCTTCAGACCTTCGAAGACCTCCTGGGCGTAGTGCAGCACGGATGCGCCCGGATCCAGCTTCAGCGGCGCGTACGGCTCGATGCGACGGTCGCCCCAGCCCTCGCCCTTGGTCCAGCTCATGTGGGCCATGTTGTCGGAGAAGACCTGACCGAATGCCGGCTTGTCGATGAGCTCCTGGCGCTTCGCGTCGGATGCGGGATTGTCGTTCGGCAGCACGGTGAACGGCTCGGTGAGCTTGTCCAGCGCGGCGGAATCGTGATGATTGTTTTCTGTCATAACCACTTCTTTGATAACGTCGCCGTTTGCGTCACGGCGGCCAGATGGGGCAGTCGGCGCTTCTGGCACCGGCTCTGAGAGATACTTTCTCACACCGATGACGCATTCGGCGTGAGCTCGTTCACATTATGAAAAAAGCCCACGCTTGTGGTGGGCTTTTCTCAAGCGTCACTCCCGTGTGTCACGCGGGAATCCGATGTGCTGTGCGAGACGGATCACTTGGCGTCCGCATCGGCGGCCGGAGCGGCAGCAGCGGCATCGGCGTCAGCGGCCGGAGCGGCAGCAGCGGACTCGGTGGTGTCCTCAGGCACCTCGACGCTGACGACGGAGGTCTCCGGATCGTCCATGTCGAGCTCGGCGCCTTCCGGCAGCACGATGTCCTTGAGCAGCACCTTGGTGCCGTCGGTCAGGCCGTCAACGTTGACCACGATGCGCTCGGGCAGGTTGGTGACATCGGCGCGGACCTTGAGCTCCTGCAGGTCGACGAACGCGACGGCGGCACCCTTCGGCGTGCCCTCGACGAACACCGGCACCTCGACGTCGATCTTCTCGCCGGCCTTGACCTCGTAGAAGTCGATGTGTTCAACGATGCGCTTGACGGGGTTGCGCTGCACATCCTTGACGACGGCCAGCTTGGTCTGGCCACCGAAGGAGATCGAGAACAGCGCGTTCGTGTGGCGCAGGGCCAGCGTGGTCTCCTTCATCGGGAGCTTCACGAACGTCGGCTGGTCGCCGCCCGCGTACAAGGTGGCGGGGATGAGCTTGGCCACGCGCATGCGGCGCGCAGCACCCTTGCCGAATTCGTCACGGATGTCACCGGCGATCTTGATGGTGTTTGCCATAATGGTTCTCCTTGAGTGTTACTTGTCGTTCTGTCTATTTGACGCCACGACGCGCCGCAGAACTCCCCAAGGAGGGGTGGTATTCAACGCCGAGTCGATTACGGCAGACCCGTTCTCGCGAATCGGAATGCCCTCGCCAAAGCAACGAGAAACAATTATACGGCCGCGCGGGACATTCGATGGAACGTCTATCCCGGCAAACGAATCGAACGCCCGATCCGCCCGGCTGTTTCGTCGTCATGCCGTCATCGACCCCGGCGAGGCCCTACAATGGACGCAATGGGACATGCACCGAATCGGCTGGGAGGTTTGCAATGGCGCGTAACACATCACGGATAGTAGTGGGAGGCGGAATCGCGGCCTCCGTGGTAGCCGGCGCCACTTACGGGCTGGCGAATCTCATGTTCTCGTATGCGCTGGATGCACAGGCGAAGCACTCGATGCTCAGATCCGGCAGGGATGACGGCAAAGTCGCGGACAAGGGACCCCGGCTCGACGCGGCCGAAGAGGTCGAGGCGGCGGATTGGTTCGACCAGTCCAAGCAGCCGGTGGTCATCTCGGCGGAGGACGGCATCCAGCTTCATGGCTGGCTGTTCGATCCCGATTGCGCCGGTGCGAAGCCCCACCTGTATGCGATATGCTGCCACGGGTATTCGGGGCAACCGCAGGATATGGCGAAGTACGCGCATCGTTTCGCCCGTCTCGGGTTCACCGTGCTGGTTCCGGCGCTGCGCGGCCACGGGCTCAGCGAAGGCCGCTATGCGGGCATGGGATGGCTGGACCGCCGTGACCTGATGCGGTGGATATCGCTGATCATCGACAGCGACGCGGACGCCCGCATCCTGCTGCAGGGCAAGTCCATGGGCGCGGCCGCGGTCATGATGACCGTCGGCGAGCCGGACCTGCCCAGGAACGTCGTGGCGGCGGTCGAGGATTGCGGCTATGCGTCGGTCGGCCAGCAGTTCATCGACTGCGCGCGATCGATGTTTCACCTGCCGAAGTTCCTCGCCAAGCCGATCGTGACGACGATGGGGGCGATCGCGCGGCGGCGTGCCGGGTACGGTTTCCAGGAAGCCTCGTGCGTGGAACAGCTGAAGCATGCCACGATTCCGATGCTGTTCATCCACGGCGGCGCGGACGATTTCGTGCCATCCAGGGCTTTGGACGAGAACTTCGACGCCTGCGCGAGCATCGACCGGCAGAAACTGCTGATTCCCTCGGCAGGTCATTCCATGAGCGCCAGCACGGCACCGGTGGTGTACTGGAAGACGGTGACGAATTTCGTCACCCGCGTGTTCGGACTCTGACGGCAGCTTCCCGGCCGAAGCCGCCATGCACTCCGTCGAGCTGAATATGAATTGGGAGTGGCCCGCTGGAAATCCATCCAGCGGGCCACTCCCGTATCGTTTCGCTCCGTCCGCACCGGTGAGCCGGCGCGGTGACGGTTACGAGATGAGCTCCTTCACGGCGGCGATGACGGACTGCAGGCCGGCCTTGGCGTCGCCGAACAGCATCTGCGTGTTGGGCTCGAAGTACAGCTCGTTCTCGATGCCGGCATAGCCCTTGCCGCGACCGCGCTTCATGACGACCACGTTCTGCGCCTTGTCGACGTCGAGAATCGGCATGCCGGAGACCGGGGTGCCGGGGCGACGCGCGGCCGGGTTGGTCACGTCGTTGGCGCCGACGACCAGGGCCACGTTGGCGGACGGGAACTGCGGGTTGATATCGTCGAGGTCGATCAGCTCCTCGTACGGCACGTTGGCCTCGGCGAGCAGCACGTTCATGTGACCGGGCATACGTCCCGCGACCGGGTGGATCGCGTACGACACCTCGACGCCATGACCTTTGAGCAGGTCGCCCAGATCGGCCAGCTCGCGCTGCGCCTGGGCCTGCGCCAGACCGAAGCCCGGCACGAAGATGACCTTGTCGGCGTACACCAGCTGCACGGCGACGTCATCGGCGCTGGTCTCCTTCATCGTGCCCTCGGGGCCGTCGGCGTCGCCGCCGGCCGAGGCGCCACCGCCGAAGCCGCCGGCGAGCACGCTCATCAGCGGACGGTTCATGGCCTTGGACATCGCCAGGGAGAGCGTGACCCCGGCCGCGCCGACGAGTGCGCCGGCGACGATCAGCGCGATGTTGTTGATCGCCAGACCGCTCATGGCGACGGCGGTGCCAGTGCAGGCGTTAAGCACCGAGATGACGACGGGCATGTCAGCGCCGCCGATCGGGATGACGAACACCAGACCGTAGCACAGCGCGAACACCGTGGTCAGCACACACCACAGCAGACGCTGCTCGGGCTGCACGCACAGCATGACGAACGAGACGACGGTGAGCACAATGAAGCCGATGTTCCACACGCCCTTCGCGGGGAGGGTGAGCTTGCGCAGGAACTTGACGCCCTGCAGCTTGCCGGCGGCGATCAGCGAGCCGGTGAACGTGACGGAACCGATCATGATGCCAAGTCCGGCGGTGATCAGCACGACCAGCGTCGGCAGCTCCTCGGAGGTGAGGATGTCGTTGAGCGCGACGAGGGCCGCCGCGCCGCCGCCGACCGTGTTGAACACGGAGACGAGCTGCGGCATGTCGGTCATCTTGACCTTCTTCGCGCTCCACACGCCGACGATCGTGCCGATGAGGATGCCGACGATCAGCAGCACGACGGCGACGAGATGCTCGAAGCCGTTGCCGATCTCGGTGACGAACAGCACGATGAACGCCATAGCCACCGCCATGACCATGCCGGCCGCGGAGATCAGGTTGCCCTTGCGCGCGGTCTTCGGCGAGTTCATCATGTGCAGGCCGACGACGAACAACACGGCGGCCAGCAGATACACGAACCATTCAACGACGCCAAGCGGGTTGCTCAGCACTTCAGCAAGGGTACCCATTACTTGGCCTCCTCATTCTTGTCGGCGGACTTCTTCGATTTGTCGGACTTGAACATCTCCAGCATGCGGTCGGTGACCACGTAACCGCCGACGACGTTCATCGTGCCGAGCACGGCGGCGAGGAAGATGAACACCCAGGCCAGGAGCGAGGTGGCGTGCGCGGCGACGATGACGACACCGACGATGACGATGCCGTGGATGGAGTTGGCTCCCGACATCAGCGGCGTATGCAGGGTGGCGGGCACCTTGCCGATGACCTCGACGCCGATGAGCAGCGCGAGTATGAACAGTGTGATGGCAACGATGATGTCCATGGATTATTCCTTGCTTTCTGCGGCGGGACGTCCGGCTACGATGAGGGCGTCGTCAAGTTCCTCGTTCAGGTCGATGCTCAGACGACCGTCATGCACGAAGTGGGCGAGCACGTCGCCCACGTTGCGGGCGAGCAGGTTCGAGGCGGTGTTGGAAACCTCGCTGGCGAGATACGGGGCACCGATGATGGTCACTCCCCCATCGGTCACCTGCGTGCCGACGCGGGATCCCTCGACGTTGCCGCCCAGGTCGCTGGCCGCACAGTCGACGATGACGGCACCGCGCTTGAGGCCGTCCACGCCGGCCTTGGTCAGCAGCATCGGAGGCTTGCGGCCGGGAACCTTGGCCGTGGTGATGATGACGTCGAACCCGGCTGCCTTCTGGTCGACGGCCGTCTGCTGGGCGGCCTGCTCCTCGGCGCTGAGCTGGCGGGCGTATCCGCCCTCGCCCTGCCCCTTGGAGAAGTCGAGACCGAGATCGAGGAACTTCGCGCCCAGCGACTCCACTTCGCCGCGCGAAGCGGGACGCACGTCGTACGCGGTGACCACGGCGCCCAGACGGCGGGCGGTGCCGATGGCCTGCAGGCCGGCGATGCCCGCGCCCAGGATCAGCACCTTGGCCGGGCGGATCGTGCCGGCGGCGGTCGTCATCATCGGGAAGAACGAGCCATAGGCGTTCGCCGCCACCAGCGCGGCTTTGTACCCCATGACCGAATTCTGGGACGTCATCTCGTCCATGGACTGCGCGGAGCTGAGCTGGCGAGGCAGCTTCTCCATCGCGACACCGACAAGACCGGCCGCCTGGAGGGCGTCCACATACGCGGCATCGGTGAACGAGCCGAGCATGCCGATCACCCATGTGCCGGCCTTGAGCCGCGCGACCGTCTCGGCAGACGGACGGTCCACGAATCCGAGCACGTCGGCGCGCGCGATCACATCGTCCGCGGCGACGACCTCGGCCCCCGCCTTGGCGTAATCATCGTCGGTATATTGTGCGGCGATTCCGGCGCCGCTCTGCACCAGGCAGGACACACCTGCTTTCTTCAACCGTGTGACGATATCCGGCGTCAATGCGACGCGGGTTTCGTCCTGCGATGTCTCGTTGAGGACACCGAACACCACGGTGGCTTTCTGGGTTTCAGCCATGAGAGCCCTTTCTTCGTCGAACTCAAGCGTTCTTTGCTTACCGTTGCAAGTGTACCGAAGGAATCGACTTTTGGCGCGT
>UMFM01003273.1_pt1 | contig 49677 bp, 35 predicted proteins | sample 1965011 | NCBI WGS metagenome assembly UMFM01 (sample SAMEA4836046, study PRJEB28245) | human gut metagenome | biome: gut microbiome; material: fecal sample | place: Denmark | collected 2008 | reverse complement strand
GCGGCATTCATCAACGCGCTGGCCAACCAAGTTTTGCCGCTGCCGGTGGCGCCTGTGATGACGCAGTGCTCGCCATTGCGGATCCAATCGCAACCGGCCAAACGCTCAATCAATCCGCGGTTCAGATTGCGGTCAGGCGCGTATAGAGTATTTTCAATACATGCATCCGGGTAGAAGCATGCTGATTTTTTGATCCGTGTCGCAACCTTTCTCGTTTGCCTTCGAGCCGCTTCGCTCACAAGACATTCGTATAAGAACTCCACCGGATCCAAACTTTGATAATTCGGAAGCTTGACAAGTTCCATCGCTTTTATCAGGACGCCGCCGGCGCACAGCTCAAGACAAACCTCTTTAAGATCCATTACCGATCGACTCATCGTTCACCCCCTCATCGGTAGTTGTTTCTGATATTGGCGTGAGCCGGAGACAAATAGTCGTCCGCGCCCCTTTGATCGTTTCCAATGTAGGGCTCCCGGCTGTTTTCTTTGGCCCAAATGATTTGCTCACATCTTTTGCGCGTTTCTTGATAGGTGACGTTTCCGTACTCAAGCCGCGTACTCAGAGCCTGATAGATGATGGAGATGGGGAAAAGCTTGAAGAGCCTCATCAGGGCATTGCAAGCCCGGCCGCAAGGAAAGTTGGTTTTTCCTTTTTTTAGATGCCGCACCAGACGATCGGCAAAGTCTTTCGGTAATCCAGCCTTGACAAACTCGGCAACCCATTCGCGAGGTTGGCGTCGGTATTTTCTTTCCGCGTCGGTCAGGTGTTCCGGCAATAGGTGGGTCTTGTTGCCCTGTGGGTTCTTGTATCGCACGTGCTCGGCGATTTTGCCCCACGAATCCAGGTCATAGATGTAGACCTTGTCATCGGTGATCGTTACGGAAACGCGCTTGCCGGTGTACTCCGGCGGCGTGCTGTAGCGATGACCGTCGCCTGAGATGCGAACGCAATGGCCACGATCAACGACAAGGACGCGAATATCCAACGGACAGAAGGCTTGGAGCGGCAGACGACCAAGGAACTCGCGTTCTTCTTCCTCAAACATTTGCCTGCGGGAGTTTGACCTTTCTGTTGCAGTAAACGGCGTGTTGTTAAGCGCTTCGAGTTTCGCTTTTACCTGTTCGTTGAGGTGATCGAGATCGCGCGCCATCGGGGTACGCTCCAGCTCCATCGCAGCAATGATCCGTCGCTGTGCGAGCCCTACACCGGCCTCGACTCGGTTTTTCTGCTTGGGGCGACGAGGTTGGCACGCCCATGGCTCAATGTCATAGTAGTTGCACAGGGAACGTACCGTCTGCTGCACTTCGCCCTCGTACCAGCTCGAGTGCTTGACGAGTGCCTTTGCATTGTCCATGACAAGGACCTGCGGCGTTCCGCCGAAGTATTCGAGTGCGTGAACGATGCCGGAGATCCAGCTTTGTTGCTTCTCGTTGGGAAAGGCCTCAGCGTAGGTAAGGTTGCTGTACGGCAACACCGCGATAAACAACCGCGCACGTTGTACCTCACAGTTCGGATCAATCCACTTGAGGTTGTCTCCGGCGAAGTCAATCTCCATGCGCTCACCGGGGATGACTTGGACATTGCCGTTGGGTACGCCAAGGCCGTTGGTTTGCCGCCACTCGGAGTAGCGACGACAAAAGGAGGTGTAGGTGTATGGACGTCTGACGACTTGTAACTTATAGGCGTCGTACAACAATTTGAGTGTGACATTGCGGCGGGCTAGCTTTTTGTGAACTTCTACCCAGTCCGGTTCTTGGTATGCCTTGGTGGTCGATGGGTAAAAAGTCTCCAATAGTTGCGTGTCGGGCAATTGGATCAACTCAGCCACATTGGCGCCGCCGCCATGCGATAGCGCCGTTTGAGAAAGAAGACTCACAGAGGATTTGGAAATCCCCAACTTCTGAGCGGTGACGCGGATTGAAAGGCCGTCCTGCATGCAACCGAGCAATTGCCGCAGAAGGGAAACTGGAAACTTATTCATAAGTCCTCCGGTTGGGTAAACAGAGGACTTGGTCTATCACTTCCAGGTGTCCGAATGTTTAGGATTGACCCTTAGCCGGCTGTCCAAGTGTGTGAGATTTTGGGTGTCCAAATGTTTGAGAAGCATCGTGCGAATGCTCGAGATTTCTCAAGCCATGAGGTTTAGTCTCCTGATAGACAAAATTGTGCCCTAACAGGGCCGATCTATCAGGTCCATTTTTCGTACCCTCATCCCAATTTGAGTAGCTCCGCAGTTTTCTTCTGAAAGGCGTCGTTAATCGGATCTCCTGTTGACGTAACTTGCTGCTTGGGGTTAAATCCATCTGCGGTCTTATTCAACGTTGCTACCGGTTGCTTTCCCTTCATGACTGTGATGGTTGATTCGTCTATCTGGACCTGGACCTCCAGACCGACGAGATTGTTGGCGACCTTGTAGTACTTGTTTTCGACGCGAATAAGACCGTCCTTTCCGACTTTTCTGCTTTCGATGAAGCACCGGCACATTGACGGTTGAGTACATCGGCGTAATTTCGGACGCTTCATCAGCCACCGTCGCTTGGGAGTGAGCTCTCCTTCAAAAACCGTTGATAATCGCCTGTTATCGGACTCCAGGCATCATTTCTCCAACCAAAGATTCCGCCGCCAGATCCGACTTGTCGACACCGGCTAAATTGCTCTTGACGTAGTTGACACCACTTTCAACTTTGCCCTTGCTACGGGGTTTACGGACAGCTGTGGCGATCCCCTTGAGGTTGTAATACGTACAGAATTGATAAAAGCGTTCCGTGAAACGAGCACTTGCGTCCTTGGCGTAGTGGTCGCGAACAAGGCTGGAAGCGTTGTCGCAGACGATGCAGTAAGGAAGACCGCCAAAATAACAGAAGGCTGACTCCATGTCATCGATCCAAGCAGCTTGAGTCTCAGCGAAATAGGCTTTTGCAGAGACTCGCCTGGAGTAGCACAACTTGGCTACGAAAAAATGAAGCCGGCTCGGTTGACCGTTAACGAGTACGTCCTTTTCTCCGAAATCAACTTGCATGTGTTGTCCCGGGGCTGTCTCATATCGAATGGGAACATCAGCTTGTAATCGTTCCAGTCGGTGTTCTTGGCGAATATCAGCACAGAAACGCTCAAGCATCCTCAATGAGATGTCGATGCCGTACTGTTCCTTAATTAGCCGCTGAAGCGGTGGACAACGCAACTCGCATTTTTCGTACAAGTCACGAATGTCCTTTTGGTGTTCGGACAGAAACTTGCCATTGGAACTCTTTCGCCCCAAGGTTGCAGATGGATCCTCTCTAACACATCTTCTGATGGTGTTGCGTGAGATTTCGAGCATCCTGGCCACCTCCCTAATCGGACGATGCTCATCGAGTACCAGGCGCCGGATCTTCGCTCTTTCGTCTGGTTTGATCATGGTTTTTGATCCTCCATTGTTGATCACAACGGAGTCCATGATCTTCTTTTTTCTTGGCATGTGAAAGTACCTCCTTCGACAACCGGGGTGGGTCATTTCGGTTGTCGATTGGTGGGTACTTTATGCTGTCGTGCAACAGACTGCCCCTTAGCTGACAGTCCAAGTGTGTGAGATTTTGGGTGTTCAAATGTTAGAGAATCATGGTGTGAATGCTCGAGATTTCTCTGGGATATAGGGCAACAACGGCAACTGCGGCCAGCACAGTTTCTACCAATGGTTGGGAGAAGGCACCTGGTGCACGAGCATTGATCTCGTGAAGATTGAAGATGCCGGCCATGCATACGACAAGATGGCGCGAGTGCTCAATGCGAACGCAGATGCTCTGGCCGAGGCGCTTGTGACGAGAGAAAAGGAAGAGTTTTACAACAGTCTCACGGTTACCTTTCTGAACAAGTTGTGCCCCGAATTGCTTGGCGCCTTGATGTCGCTGTGCGAGCACAAAACTTCGCTGTTTGGCCGGCTGCTGAAGATTACCCCTTCGATCAACCCGGCGTCGAGTTCGCCAAGAAATTAGCCAAACAGTTCGAATCTTAATCTTCAGAGGAGATCAAAGACACTTCCTGTATTTCAAGACTTGAGCTCTAGGCTAGCAGTGACGTCAAGGAAGTGCCTCACGAATGCACCTATCTTTAGAAATTTAGGTCGCAGATAAGGCCTTCTTTTTTAGCTATATCGAGCGCGGATTCAATTACTTTGTCCATATCGTAGTAACGATAGGCTCCGAGTCGACCACCGAAGATGACCTTCTGCGCGTCCGGGCGCGACTGAGCAAGTTCTGCGTATTGAGCATAGAGGCGCGCATTTTTTTCATCATTGACGGGATAGTAGGGCTCCTTCGTCGTATCCCAATCTTCCGGATATTCACGGCTGATGACAGTCTTTTCAGGATTGCCGAGTGCTCCGAAAACGAAGTGCTTATGCTCGATGATTCGCGTGTACGGCACTTCACGCTCCGTGTAATTGACGACAGCCACACCCTGGTAGTTAGCTGTCGGGAGCACCTCTGTTTCGAAGCGTACCGAGCGGTATTCGAGCGGACCGAAACAGTTCTCGAAAAAGGCATCAATCGGCCCTGTAAAGATCACCTTGCGCGCTAGAGAGCTCAGGGATTCCTTATCAAGGAGGAAGTCGGTATTGAGTCGAACCTCGCTCCCTTCAAGTAGCTTCGCGACAAGCCGCGTGTAGCCTTCATCCGGGATACCCTGATAACGCGCATTGAAATAGTTGTTGTCGAAAGTGAGTCGCACGGGCAAGCGTTTGATGATCGAAGGCGGCAAGTCTTTGCAGTCGCGCCCCCATTGCTTCTCCGTATAGCCCTTAATGAGCGTTTCGTAAATGTCGGTGCCGACAAGACTGATCGCCTGTTCCTCGAGGTTCTGCGGTGACTCAATGCCTGCCGATGCGCGTTGCGCTTCGATTTTTGCGAACGCTTCAGCAGGCGTCTTCACCCCCCACATCGCGTAGAACGTGTTCATGTTGAAGGGTAGGTTGAATAGCCGCCCTTTGTAGTTCGCAACGGGAGAATTGACAAAGTTGTTGAAGGTGCTGAATTGGTTCACGAACTTCCAAACAGCTTCGTTTGAAGTGTGAAATATGTGTGCTCCGTACTCGTGAACGGGGATCCCTTCAACTTCGTGGGTATAGATATTTCCGCCGATATGGGAGCGTTTATCAATAACCAGACATTTTCTCCCCGCTTTGCTAGCCAAATTTGCAAAAACAGCTCCAAAAAGTCCCGCTCCGACTACAAGATAATCGTAATCAAATTGTGATAGCATCTTTAAAACCTAAAAGAAAGATCTATAAATTAATATTCACAGATCTTAAGCCGAGAAAATCAATTATTATTATATAAATCTCTCGTAAAAACTTTATCTTTTACCGTTTCCAAACAGTCGTTCCATCGGTTGGTAACGATCACGTCGGAGTTGTTGCAAAATTCTTTGAAATCAGTAACAACTTCAGCTGTGAAGAATTTATCTTCTTTATAAGTCGGCTCATAAAGATAAATCTTTATGCCATTTTCGGACAAGCGACGCATAATGCCCTGGATGGCCGAAGCTCGGAAGTTGTCGGAACCGCTCTTCATGATCAGACGATATACGCCTACAGCCTTCGGCTTCCGATCAAGAATCAGTTTCGTGATGAAATCTTTGCGGGTTCGGTTCGCTTCGACAACCGCACGAATCATGTTTTCTGGCACATCCTTGAAGTTTGCCAGAAGCTGCTTCGTATCTTTAGGCAGGCAGTAGCCTCCGTATCCAAAGGACGGATTGCAATAGAAGTGACCGATGCGAGGATCGAGGGTTACGCCATTAATAATGGACGCACTGTCAAGGCCCTTCGCGAGAGCGTAGCTGTCGAGTTCGTTGAAGAAAGCCACGCGAGTTGCCAAGTAGGTATTTGAGAACAGTTTGATCGCTTCAGCTTCAGTCGAATCCGTCAGGAGAACCGGAATATTTTCTTTAATCGCGGAATCGGCGAGCATCTTCGCCAACTTTTCTGCTCGCTTGCTCTTCTCCCCAACAACGATGCGAGACGGATAGAGATTGTCGTAAAGGGCTTTGCCTTCACGGAGGAACTCGGGAACGAAGATCAAATTCTTATAACCTTCTTCCTTCTTCTTCTTGGTATAACCAACGGGAATAGTGGACTTGATAACAATAATTGTATTCGGATTAAGCTTTGAAACAGCTTCAATCACCGAATCCACGGAAGAAGTATTGAAGAAGTTAGTCTTTGTGTCGTAATCCGTTGGTGTAGCGACGAAAACGTAGTCGGCATCTTTAACAGCTTGCGTCAGGTCGGTAGTTGCAACGAGATCAAGATTTTTGGTTGTTAAGTACTCTTGAATCTCGTTATCAACAATGGGGCTAATTTTTTGATTGATATTGTTGACTTTTTCTTCAACAATATCGACGGCTTTGACTTCGTAGTGCTGCGCCAAAAGAACAGCATTAGAAAGACCTACGTAGCCAGTCCCCACTACAGCGATTTTCATTTCATCCTCCCTTCTTAAGGCAAGAAACTTTTCAAAAGAACACCAAACAATTTTAGACGAAGAAAGCTGATCTTGTCTTGAGTCCAACCTTCTTCGAGAAGTTTAAAATCAATATTTCGGAATACCAACAAAAACAACTGAAATTGATTCTTAAAATTTCTCAAATCGGATAAATGTCGATTCGAGAAATTTATAAAGTTTTTTGCCATCAAATAATGTAGATGACTTAAACTTTGATCCCTTGAAATTTTAAGAATCAATGAAATTGCATTTATTTTTTCTGAAACTAGTATAGGGTTCCAGGCTATTTTTTTATGTTCCTTACGATAGGCATAAACATAGTCGGTTATAGCATAAAAGACCTTGGATTGGGTCATTGCCTTTACGAAGAAAACAGGATCTTGCATCCTTCGATATGAAGGAAATCTAATTTTATGCTTTTCTAAAAATTCTTTTCTATAGATAAAACGGTAAAATCCTCCATCATGTTGGTAGTCAACATACTTCCTAAGCCCCTCTTTTTCAAAGAATTGACCAGGAAATTTATAATTTATTTCACCAGTATTCGAGTTCAGAATATATAAGGAACCACCGACAACATCATAGTTGTTTGATTCAGCTATTTTCATTAATTTTTTAAGGCTGTTCGAATCTGGGTAAAAATCATCCCCATCAAGAAAAGCGATATATCCCCCTCTTGCTAATTCAATACCTTCATTTCTTAATATGCCAGATCCTTTCTTTTTCTTATTTTTAATAATTCTTATTCGTGGATCGTTTGGAATATTTTTTAAAGTGTCATCTGTAGAACAATCATCGAGAATAATTATTTCTATTTCGCGAAGAGTTTGTCTCGTTACGCTTTCAACGCAGTTCACAATAAATTGGCCGCAGTTGTAGACGGGAATAACAACTGAGACCAAAATTCTATTCATATTTTTTTGAGACAGAAATATATAATTAACAAAGAGATGGCGAGTAAACCTGGAGTTAATCACTCGCCATCTCATGTTTTCGATCGAAAGACCAAGTTGACTTAAGTTACGTCTCAAGCATTTTAGCTAATTTTTTGGCGAATTCGACGCCAGGCTGATCGAAGGGGTTAATCTTCAGGAGCCGTCCAAGCAGCGAAGTTTTGTGCTCGTACAGCGACATCAAGGCGCCAAGCAATTCGGGGCACAACTTGTTCAGAGTGATAACCATGAGACTGTTGTAAAACTCTTCTTTTTCTCTCGTCACGAGTGCCTCGGCCTGAGCATCTGCGTTCGCATTGAGCACCCGCGCCATCTTGTCGTGTGCATGGCCGGCATCTTCAACCTTCACGAGATTGATGCTCGTGCACCAGGTGCCTTCTCTTAACCATTGGTAGAAACTGTGCTGACCGCAGTTGCCGTTGCTGCCCCATATCCCCTGGCCCGTTCTGGTTCGGACTCCCCCGGAACCGTCTGCAAGCGTGCACTTGCCGAGCGACTCCATCTCGAGCTGCTGCAGCCAGGCGGGCATCATGTCGAGCCGGCAATCGTAGGGCAGGAGACACATCGAAGGAATTTCAAGCTTTGTCGAGTCCCAATACGCCAGCAGGGCCATCAACATCGGCAGATTCTTCGACACCGGCGCCTCGAGAGCATGCTTGTCCATCGCATTGGCTCCGCGCAGGAAAGCGAGAAAAGCTTCACGCCCCAATCCGATGGTGAGCGGCAGTCCGATCGAGCTCCACACCGAGAACCGTCCCCCGACCCAGGGCCATATTCGGAAGCCGTTTTCCTTTCGAAGACCGAACGATTCCGCTGCATCCTCCTTCGAGGAGACCGTCACGATGTGATCGTTCCTCTTATCTCCGGAGATTCCAGCCCGAGCAAACCACTCGCCGACCATTTCGGCGTTCACCATCGTTTCGCGTGTGCCGAAACTCTTCGAGGAAACGACTGCAAGCGTTGATTCGGGGCGGCAGCGGCTCAGAATCCGGTCGAGCAGCGTGCCATCAACCGTGGAAAGAAAGTGAAGGTTGATCTTCGGATTCAACGGCTGCAGCGCGTGCCACACGGCGTGCGGCCCCATTTCGGAGCCGCCGATGCCGATGTTGATTACGTCGGTGATCCTTCCTTCGCTGCGGATCCGCTCGGCAAAGCCGAGCATTCTCTCGCGCTCCGCAAGGACTTCTTCATAAAACGGGGCTGAAGTATCAAACACTCGCAGCGAAGTGTGGAGTGCCGGTCTGTTTTCCGAAATGTTTACTACTTCACCTGCACATATCCGGCGAAAAGCGTCCTGCAGACCGACTTCTTCGGCGTAATGTATGAAATCGTCCAGATCCGATTGTGTCAACCGCTGACGGGAGAGGTCCAGCGTGATTCCGCAAGCGGAAACGCTCGTCTGATTGCTTGAGTCTTTCAGAAAGGGCTTGTTCATGGTTTTCTTCTTTGAGTTATTGGATCTTCAATGCAGTGTCGACGTGAAGTATATCGGCAGTGAAGCACTGCTGGATGCGCTCGAGCGATTCCTTTGAGTCGCCTTCGAAACGTACGACCGCCACGGGTGTCGTACTGGAGCAAACACGTCCTTCCACTCGGCACGAACCCTGTCGATCGTGATGACGGATTCCGCATCGGGAAAACGACATTCCCTCTGGAACGTGGCGATGAACGCCTTGTTCCTGTCTTCTTCTGTCGGGATCTGGATTTCCGGCGTGTTGACCGCATTCGGCAGCTCATGAAGAACGGATGAAGGCGCTTCGCTTCTCGAGAGAATTTCGAGAAGACGAACGGCAGAATAAAGACCGTCGTCAAAGCCGGTCCATCGTTCGTCGTTGAAGAAGAGATGTCCGGACATTTCACCGGCGAACGGTGCTCCGGTTTCGCGGAGCTTGGCCTTGACAAGCGAGTGCCCGGTCGGACTGATGACAGGCTCGCCGCCCTTTTCACGAATCCAATCGACGAGCTTGCGGGAACACTTAACGTCGTAGACAATCTCTGCTCCCGGATGCGAGCGAAGAATGTCTTCTGAGAAAAGCATCATGAGGCGATCGGGATAAATCACTTCGCCTTCGTTTGTCACGACACCGAGACGATCTCCGTCGCCGTCAAGCGCGAAGCCGTAGTCTGCTCCGACTTCCTTCACCTTGCGAATCAGCATTTCAAGGTTTTTCGGTTTGGACGGATCCGGATGGTGATTTGGGAAATGTCCGTCTACGTCGCAGTAGAGGGGAACAACATCAACGTCAAGCTTCGAAAGGATGCGAAGCATGACGGCCCTGCAATGCCGTTGCCGGCGTCAACCACAACCTTAAGTCGACGGGAAATTCGAACGCCGTCAATCACCTTTTCAACATACGGCGTAACGGCATCAACACGTTCGATAGAGCCTGATGCGACAGCAGTAAGCCAGTCCTCGCGTTCAATTCGTTCACGAATGTTTTGAATCTGATCCGCAAAGAGCGTGACGCCGGCCACCATCATTATGAGACCGTTGTATTCCGGCGGATTGTGCGACCCGGTGACTGCAACACCAGTGCCGCAATCAAAGTACTTGGTTGCGTAATAGAGAACGGGAGTGGGCATTGCCCCGACATCCAGAACGTCCATGCCTGTCGAGGCAATGCCTTCCACCAGAGCGTTCTGAAGCCGCTCGCCGGTCAGTCGACCGTCACGACCCACACAGAAGCGCCCGACGCCTTTGTCAAGCGCCATGCTGCCGAGAACCCGGCCGACCGCACGAACCGCATCCTCCGTGAGCGTCTGGTCGACCACGCCGCGGATGTCGTAAGCCTTAAAGATAGAGGTGTCGACTTTCATTTTGCTCCTCCTTTTCCATATGACGCCTTAATCTGCAGCTATTGTGAAGCCGCGTTTTCGAGCGAAATGGACCGTAGCGTCGACAAAGCCCTGCTTGGAGCCGCAGTCGAAACGCCGGCCTTCGAAGCGATAAGCCGAACAATGCACATTCCCGAGTGAGGCTGCAATCGCATCGGTGAGCTGGATTTCGCCGCCCGCACCGGGCTTCTGCTTCGCGAGGTATTCGAAAATGGACGGTTCGAAGACGTAGCGGCCAATCACGGCTTCAGTCGAAGGTGCAACGGCCGGATCGGGTTTTTCAACGATGCCGGAAACGTCGAACCGACGTTCGTCCTCAGTTGCAGATGCAGACACAATGCCGTAGCGCTTGGTGTGTTCGCGGGGAACCTGCTGCACGGCCAATACATTGCCGCCGCCGGCACGCTCGCGGGCTTCGACAAGCTGTTTGGTTACGGAGACGTCGGCGTCGACCAGGTCGTCGGCAAGAATGACGGCAAAAGGTTCATTGCCGACAACAGGTCGAGCACACAGAACGGCATGACCAAGTCCCAGAGGCTGCGGCTGACGAATGTAGACGCATGTAACACCGGCCGGAACAATGGAGCGGAGCGTTTCAAGAAGTTCAGTCTTGCCTTTTTCCTCAAGCTCACGCTCAAGTTCCGGGCGGTTGTCGAAGTGATCTTCGATGGCTCGCTTGGTGCGTCCTGTGACGAAGATCATTTCGGTGATGCCGGCTGCTGCCGCTTCTTCAACCGCATATTGAATCAGCGGCTTGTCGACGACAGGGAGCATCTCTTTGGGCATGGCCTTGGTGGCCGGGAGGAAACGGGTACCCAAACCGTTTACAGGAAATACAGCTTTCCTTATATCTCAACAGAAGGAATACTTAAACCAGCTTCAAAAGAATATATATTTCTAATATCCCAGTTTATTGAACGTTTGACTATTTTTGCAGGAACGCCAGCCACAATGACTGAATCTTCTTTAAATTCCTTTGAAACTACAGCTCCCATTGCAACAATGGAATCTTTGGATATGTATGTATCCTTTAAAATAGACACATTTTGCCCAATCCAAACATGATCTTCAACGATGATTCCATATTTCGGTCTGTTAATTATTTCACCTGATGCAGTATCGAATATGGTATGACCATCTGAGGCTCTAAAGGTAATCCCTGTAGAAAAAAGACAGTCATTACCAATTCTAACTGTCAAATTAGGTTCATTATCAGCAAATACCGAGAATTGGCGCAGAAAATTTCTATCGCCAATACTAATCAATGAATTACAAGCCCCTGCACTTAATGAAGCTCTATTTATTTTATTTTTTTTGCCGATGAATACAACGGCATTTTCTCCACAAGTAATTCCTAGTCTTTCCGTTATTTGCAAATCCTCGTGAATTATTATTGTCCCATTGTTCCCCGTAAATCTATAATTTAGATTGGCAAAATGATCTATTGGAGCTTGCTGCCCAATTTCGTTGATCAAAATAAGTTTATTTGCCATTTTTTTCAAAACTCCCATCTTGATATTTAAATTGCAGGGGCTGGTACGTTAAAACATTAAATTTTCTCTTATTTTTGATTAAAATAATTAAGTACAAAGAATACAGCTTCATGAACAGAGATAGAATTTCTTTATTTTTCTTTTCAGCCTTTGCCTGTTTGAAGTAAAGATATAAATCTCGTATTGCATCTTCATTTAACAATTCCTCTTCCGAAACAGCTCGCAGAAGATCTGGAATCTTGTCGTACAAAACTGGAATAAAAGTATCATCCTTTGAAAATGAAGATGAATTCACAAGATCATAGTTGTACGGAATATACATATCCTGCGCGTTTTTCCAATCGGTCGAAATTTCCTTGACTGATTTTAATTTCTCCTTACATGAAAATTTCGCAGCTTCAACGTTATCTTTAAAGCTCTCAAATTCATAATTTGTCAGCTCTTGATTGATATTATTTAAAATATCGAAAGCAATTTTATAATTAGACTCTTTTAGATTTTTATAGAGTGCAATGAAACCAAAAACTGTTTGAAGGGGACTCAGATATGGTGTCGAGTATGAAATTCTTGCGGTATTATCAAAATGAAATCTATTTCGGAATTGCAATAGAATTTGCTCGTAATTTTCAGGAAACCCTTTGTCATTATGAAGATGCTGTAATAAATAGGCTTTTGCAAATTCGATGTTTTTTCCTGAGAAATTCATTCGACTAAAATATGAGTGATAGTATTCATCTACAATTTTTTTGTCATTTTTTTCTTTGGTGTTAAAAAGTCTTAAAGAGATATACGGTCTTGTACAAGTTTCACCACTACATCCTGTAATTCGACAATAATCGTTGAGGTGAATAACAGGGAATGTTCTAGATGGATCAAAACAGGTTCCCAGATCATAACTGACAAGCAAGTCTAGAAACTCACTGGAGGTAAGAGTCTCTGGTAAGTTAAAGCCAAATTTAATTTTTCTGAAAGAGGGGAAAATTTTATCGTACTTAAAGTCGAAATCCTCAGCAATTCGAGAAGAGCATTGAATTTCTCTTTCAGCTCCGCCTGTTAGAAGAGTAAAAATTGCATTTGCGTTTGTTTGCTTTGTAAGGCCAGCAAACACTAATCGAGAATCAAGTCCACCAGTCAGGTCAGCTGTGAATTTAGAAAACCGTTTTGAATCTACATAGCCTTTAATGTTATTTTTGATTTCACTGCTTGCTTTACGAATCAGTTGATCGTATGTCTCATGGTTATTTTCTAAACATCCAGAAATTCCATCTACAATATTTCTTTTTCTTTGAGAGAAATCAAATTCAAAATATTCACTGGTTTTTAAGAAATAAAGGTTTTTGACCATGCCTTCTTGACTGAAAGGTTGGTCAGTCAACATACTATTTTGCATTGAGAGTGAGAATAATGCAAAATCTTTATTGATTTCGATATCAAAATCGAGCGCTTGCATTAACATAAGCGCAAGCGAATACCGGTTCGATGCAACGAAATAATTATCGTTTTCGGAAAAGAAAATCTTGGAATGACCAAAAAAGTCTGTCCCAAAATAATATTTTTGATTTTTTTCTAAAAAGAAAGAGAAATTTCCAGTCTTAAGAAATATTTCAGATCTGTCATTTTCAGACAATGAATCAAAATCCTCGCTTCCCCAAATTAATCGATCATTAAAATGCGAATAGCCTGAAAAGAAATATTTCTCATGTTTAATAGGTACGCCAACAAAATATGCGTTTTCGTGAATTTTTGTGACTTCAAAACCTTCTAACTTCGATAAGTTAATTTCATTTTGATTCCGATTTATTACGATTGCAAAATCGGAGAAAGGATAATTAAGTTTATAAAACGGAATCGTTTGAGTTACTTCATTACATAATTTGTTGTTGAACTGGTTAAAAGATAATTCATCATTGGCAGAGAATCTGCGAAATATTTCGGATACAAAGAACTTATTAGTTCCAACAACTTTACCAGCAATTGTATAGAAACCAGTCTCTTTAAGAGTCCAATTAATAATTGGACTTGAATGGATAAAGTTTTTTAGAAGTTTGCCGTTTCTAAATAACGAATAATGATACTTTGATTCTCCACCTGAATTTTGGACAGAACTCAATACTCTATCACGTCTGTTCGTAATATGAATCGCAATAAATTCTTTTTCCTCTTTATTAAATAGATCATTAATCCCTGGAATTTGTCGAACATCATTAAATGTGCCATATTTGAGCAAAATTTTTACAAGTTCTAATTTAATCCATCTGTGATTTTCCCCTTTTTTATAAGATTCTATTGCCTTAGGTATATCGATATTTCCGTCCAATCCGTCCCGATAGAAATTCCCGAGTCTTCCTGCTGCCAGAGTATCACCTTTGTCAACTAAATCTATCAAAATTTTTTTCGCATTTGCAATATTAGACGGAATTTTAGTTCCAAGAAGGCAATCAATATACTCACGATAAACGTTATTGCTCACACTTGCATTTTTCCGTGATTCAAAATATTTTTCATAAAATCGAATAGCTTCTTCAAAATTTTGGTTAGATCGACTGAGTCTTGCGGATTTCAGGTTTTCCATTTTAGTTTTCATTTGTGATGTAGAATGGGCTCTTTTCTGCATATTCCCAATAATGAGCAGCTAACCATGATGTCTTATCATCCCATGGCTTAATTTTATCTGCGTAATGGATTATGAGTGGGTATTTTATAGCCTCGTCAAATTCAGATTTATCGATTTTTCCTTCAGATATGAATCTCGAGAAAGTATTCTGATATTTAGTCATTAAATTATATTTAATCGGAAGTAATGTAATTTTACCAAAACCAGCAACATTAATAATGTCTTGATCTTGACAATCATAAGAATTATTCAATAGCTCTTCGAACTTCTTTTGAACCTTATCTTTAATAAGTAGTCTATTGTTTACGAGAAGTACTCCAGCATTTATATATTTAGATGTATCAATTCCCAGTCTATTTCGATGTTTTTTATTGTCGAATGCAGGTGCTTTAACGCCTCCAAAATAACTGTCTTTGATGTCGAAGTCAAATAAGTCTCCTATATCTCCTAGTACAATAGTATCACCATCAATATATATAAGTTTATTTAGATATCCTAGTATCTTTGGTAATTGCAATCTGTAATATGTGTGATGAGAGATGTGTGCAATTTTTAAATTTTCTTCTTTATATGCATCTTTCATATTAACAAAAACGATATTGTGCCCGTATTTTTCAACTTGATTTGTTAAAAGCTCCTTGTTTCTTTCACTAAATTCATCATCAATTAAAATATAGAAAATAAGAAAATTCCTTTGGGCCGAGTTCTCTAGAATGCTTTGGATTGAAACTGAAGTATATTTTGCATAGTTATTGTCCGAAGCATATACAATCGGTATGTATTTCTTCTGTTTAATTTCTATATACTGTTTTCTAAAATTTTTATTGTAGATAAAGTTCGGAACCTCTGCATATTTATTAATATCGAGGAGCTTGAAATATTTATTGTTTAGAGAGCATTCCATAATTGCCCTCGTCTTGTCGTCAATAGTACTTAAATAGTAAAGATTAGCTTGCAATGCTTTATTTATAAACGTACGCTTCTGAGATTCATATTGGCCGGTTTCTATGAGCTTCTTCTTAAGTTGGAAAAAAGCAATGCAAATACACTCCCAACTCTTGGCTTTACTTCTTTGTAGTGAGTTAGGATTTCCCGTTCTATAATTTACAAGAATCTCATCTACTAAAGTAATTCGTTTAGCAAGAGATAGGAGGGTATAAATAAAGACCGTGTCGTTTGACGATTTTGTTGAGGAGAATTTTACTCCAACCTTATCAATAAATTTTTTACTTATTAATTTATTCCACGCAATACATGAGTTTGCTTGAAATAATTTCTCTCCAAACTCGTCAGGACTAATGACCGCTTTATTAGGGAATAGTTCAGGACTTAATGGGAATCGACAGTTTTTAAATTCTTTTGTAACGTCGTTATATTCGCGACCTTTAAAAACGACTATATCGGCATCAACTGATTTAGCTCTTTGATAAGCTAACATCAACATATTAGGCTCAAAAAAATCATCTGCATCTAAAAATAGTACATACTCACCTTTTGCACGGCTAAGACCGTTATTTCTGGCCACTCCTGCATATTTATTTTTTTGTCTATAAATGTATAAGTTTTTGTTCTTAGTTTTATATTCATTTAGAATGCTGTATGTGCGATCAGTCGAGCCATCATCTACTACAATAATCTCGAAATTTTTGAAGCTTTGATTTAATAGCGAATCTATGCATTGATTGATATATTTATCACAGTTATATGCTGCAATAATTACCGAAACCAATGGTGCCTCTTCGTTGAATTTATAAAGTTTTATATTTTCCTTTTTTTTATGTTCTTCCTTGTATTGTTTGTATACCTTTAAAAGGCGCATAGGAATAGATAGTGCTTTTAATGGATTATCAATATTTTCGACAATTACATTTCCAAGTCGATACCTCAGATGATTTTGATACTTTAGTTTTGCTTGTTCTTCAATGAGAGATAGTCTATGTTTTAATTCTTGGTTTTCTTGAAGTAACTCTTCGATGTTCAACTCATTGTTTGCTTTCATTTTGGGTTTCCTTAAAGATCTACAGCAACCTTCGTAGCCACCGCAATTTGATAAACAATCGTCATCAGGTCCTTCGCCAAAAGCATCAATTTCACGTCTACCTTCGGCAAAACCAAGATCCGATCCCCTGCATTAATGCCGAGATGCTCGGCAAGCCCCACTTCCCCGTTCTGTTTCGCTACGAGAATGTGCTTTGCATCCCCGCGGTCGGACACACCGCCCGCCGCTGCCAAGTAATCGTCGAGCGACATGCCTTCTTCAAAGGCAATCGACTTCGGCATTACGACTTCACCTGTGATTTGCACGACGTTCGATTTCTGCGGAATGACGATTTCGTCGCCGTCCTCAAGCCAGATGTCGTTAACCTGACCGCCACGGGAGACGACGATCACGCCGTCGGGTTCAAGAAGGGACGCGCGCTTCACAAAGTCCTGGATGAGCTTTGCTTCTTCAACGCGAACGGTCGCTTCTTCAGGTGTTGCAGACGTCGCCGTCAGTGCCGCTTTTTCGAGTCGATGGAGCGAGTCCTGAATCACCGCTTTCTGGTCGCGCGCAACGCTCTTGCGGCGCAGATAGACGGCATCCGTTGCCGCAAGTTCCGGCTCCACTTCGACCTGGCGAAGGAGGTCGCGCAGCTTCACGGTCTTCTTCACCGGGTAGCGGGAAGCACCCGTAATGGCGCCCGTGACCGTCGCCATAATCGTTTCGCCCGGCTTGTCCGCAACAAATTCGACAATGTCACCGTCGGCTAACGTGAAGTTCTTGAATTCGTCAAGCGAGAAATAGCGGTTAAAGGGAGCTTTATTGCGTGTGCCGCTTACGCTCACGTGAGACACGTTTTTCAAAGGAGAAGACAACTCGATAAGACGAGCACCCGAGGATGCTTGCTTATCTTTTGTAGCATTGCCTTGTGCGAGCTCGTAAACCGCTTCCTCTCGCAACAGACCGTAGGCCGAAACGCTGATGCCTTTTTCTTTAACAAGAATGACGTCTCCATCCTTTAGGCGTAGCGTGTTGACATTTCCTGCCAACGCAAACTGATAAAGGTCCAAATCGGCAATGACCTTCTTGTTGCGGATGATTTCGATTCGCCGATAGCTGCCGCGTTCCGGATCAATACCTCCGGCACGATCCAGAAACGACAACACGGAATCGAGAGAACCACCGGCGTATCGTCCCGGGTGATTGACGAAACCCGTCACGTAGACAGCGACAGGTTGAGCACTCTGCAAGCTCACGTAGGCCTGCACGTTGTCGGTATAGACGCGAGAGATAGCCGATCGAACGGTGGAGAGCAGACTCGAATTTTTGGTTCCGGCTACGTGCACCGGTCCCACTTCCGGGATAAAGAGATTGCCCTGTTGATCAACAATCAGAACATCATCGTAAGAACGTGCTCCCCAAATGCGGACGACGACACGATCACCCGGTGCCAGTACATAGTCTCCGCTTGCTGCGTCACTGAACGTTGAGGCAAACCGCCCTTCAAACAGCTTGGATGCAAACGGCTTTAGAGCGATGGATGTTGAATTGCTGTAGGCGCCTTGCGCCCAAGCAGGAGGCGCCACCGTGACATTGTTGGTGTCGGTTGGAATGACCAGCGGTGTCCCTGCCACAGGCATGACAGTGCCGTTGGGGCCCATGACCGTACCGGCCGGCATATTGGCTGGATTAACTGCCATGCCGGTACTGGCCGGCGTCGGGTTTGTACTCGTACCGAGCGAGCGGGAGCCCGATGAACTCCCGTAGGAAGATGAACCGGTGCTGCCGAACACAGCGGCCGTCAACACGTCGGCCGCCGATGCTGCAGGACTAACTGCAGGCAGAGTGACTGCCAGTGCCGCCAGCACGATCCCTTGCTTGACGAAATGCATATTTCAGCAAGTCAATTCCAAGCAAAGGAGACGGGGAGAGGGAAATGAACGCTAACGATTAGAAGTTCAATGAGGGGAGAAGGGGAACCTGAGCAATATTGTTAATTCGCATCATTTCGTCGCGGCGATCGTAGATTTGGGTGGTACGGATGTCGCTGTGTCCCATCACGAGGCGCAGTGAATTAATGTCGACTCCGTTGGAGAGCAGCAACGAGGCGAAGGTTCTTCTCAGATCATGCGTTGAGATAGTCCGTCCAATCAGTACGGAAGATCGCTTCTTAACCATCAGGCACAAGCCTTCAGGACTTAATGGCCGGGTACGTTCCAGGTGTGCCCCTTTGCGTGCTTTGACGAAGCAATGAGAACACCCGCCATCGCCGCGGGCCGCAAGCCATTTTTTTTAAATAAAAGACGACATTTGCGTTAAGACCGATGTAGCGGAGTTTGTTGCCTTTACCGAGTACCTGAATGAGATGTCTGTCAAGATCAATGTTAGAAATCTGCAGTCCAGCGATCTCGCTTCGACGCAACCCGCAGCCAAGACCAACAGCGATGATGGCGGCATCCCTGATGTCTTTTGGTGAGCCTCCGTCGATGCACCCCTGAAGCAACTGACGTATATCGTCGGATGACAGACAGGGTGAGCCATGTTGTGAATTGCCGCGAAAATTGGGAATTCGCTCAATTGCAAAATATTGTTCCAAGGGCATCAGCCGCTGAAAACAAGCCTCTTCGCAGAGACTTTTAATCACACTCAGCGTGAAGTTTTGACTGGCTGCTTTTCTGTTAGTGAGTTCAGGTCGGGCAAGCAGTGCGCCTATGGTTGCTCGTGTGAATGTAGGCCAGTCAATATCGTTCACGCTGGCAATTTGAAAAAGTTGAGCCAGACGATTGAGTTCATAGCCGATGCGTCTTCTGGATTGAGGAGAGGGGTAGCGATTTAAACAGGCTTCTTGGATATTCATTTGGACTTACTCCTTACGAGAGGGAAGGAGTCAACAGGATGCATCCGGTAGCAGTGTTTAAAAGGCTAAGTTCATGAAGATTTCACAAAAAGCGTACGTAATACCCTGCAAAAGTGTTGTTTTTATACATCATCTTTTACGAAGATCTCGGCTGTAGTGTTCCGGGTAATGCAAAAAACGATGTGAAAATATCAAATAAAATCAGTGTGTTACTGGGTTTCTTTGGTGAAAATGCCTATGTAATGTTGTTCAATCATAGTATGGAGACAAGTTTTTCTTTCCTTTAAGATGCTCGCATCGGTCTTCACCAAAAGTGCGGCAGCCGAGCTGTTTTTGCCTCTTGAGCTGAAGTTCCGAAGGATTGTTACGTTCGAACAACAATCGATTTTTGTTTAATTTTTAGGTGTCTTTCCTAGGAAGCAAATCATGAAAAAGACATTGGTTGCTTTGGCGGCTATGACCGCCATGTGTGGCGCTTCGGCCACCTCTGTGACGCTGTACGGTATTGTCGATACCGGTTTGGCTTACAACTCCATTGACTGGGATGGCTATCAGGGCCTTGAGGGCGATGGCGGTGACAGCTTCGGTATGCAGTCTGGCCAGCGTTCTGGTTCCCGTTTTGGCATGAAGGGTGTTGAAGACCTCGGCAACGGCCTGAAGGTTGGCTTTGTGCTTGAAAACGGCTTTAGCTCTGACACGGGTGCTGATAAGGGTGCCTTCTTCGATCGTGAATCGAGCCTTTACATTGAAGGTAACTTCGGTAAGTTCGGTATGGGCCGTTTGAGCACGTTTGCAAACGACGCTGGCTCGACCGGTATCGGCGGCTACTTCTCGTCCTTTGGTACGGGCTGGGGTGACGTCGGTGTTCAGAGCTACATGCAAGCCTATCGTCCCACGCGCATGGACAACGTGGTCTACTACAAGACGCCAAACTTTGCCGGTGCAGAAGTGTGGGTGATGTACGGCATGGGTGACGAACAGAAAAATACTGTTGAAAACGAATCCTCCCGTGATCGTTACTACGCCGCTGCTGTGACCTACAACAACGGTGGCTTGAGCCTCTTTGGCGCTGTTGATGTGCTGAACAAGGCAAGCTTTGGTCCGAACGATCAGGTGCGCCGCGGTGACGACCAGATCACGATCACGGCTGCTGTGAACTATGACTGCGGTTACGCTAAGAGCTACCTCGGTGTGCATTGGTTCGACAATGCCAAGGCTGTCGGTAGCAGCGACGCGACGGATAACAACTGGGCTCGTCTGGGTAATAACTTGATCGACGATGGTTATCGCTATGGTGATGCTACCGGTTGGTCCGTGATGGCCGGTGTGGATGTCCCTGTTGGCGGCGGCATGATCAAGACCTCGGTCGGTTACTTGGATGCTTCTTCTGACGCCTACAACGTCAATGAGCATCGTGAAAAGGACAAGGACTTCAGCCGCTTCATGGCCGCTGCCGGCTATGAATACTACCTGTCCAAGCGCACCACGCTGTACGCAGGTGCCGGCTACATCCAGGACAGCGTTGCCAACAGCGATCCGCGTTGGGTGCAGGTCAACTGCGGTCTGACGCACAAGTTCTAATCGCTTGCGGTTAGTTTCAGGAGTGCCCTAAGAAGATTGTGACCTCCTTGTTTCTGGGCGCTCCTGACTTGGGTTTCCGAAAATTGTGCTGTTTTATAACTGCACCTGTTTTCGGAAACCTTTTGTTTATGTCGTTTCATTTTCATTGACAGGGTACGGCATAAACAAAAGGTTGCGGCTTTCTCGCTTTTTGTCGTGATTTGTCAAAATCCGAGAGCTGAGAGAAAATTTGCCTTTCGCAAAGCCTATTGTTATTCGTCATTGAAAAGAGAGAAAAAAGTGAGCGTTGTGCGTCCGAGCGCTGTGGCCGTTGTTGGTATTGGATGTCGCTTCCCCGGGGGCATTGATTCACTCAAAGCGCTTGAGGTGCTGCTGGAGCGTAAAGAAGACGCATTAGGGCAACTGCCGTTTGAGCGTTTTGACGTTGAACGGTATTTCTCAAGTGAACAATCCACGCCGGGAACGTTTTACGCTCCGCGCTGCGGCACCGTTGGCGATATTCGTCTTTTCGATGCCCGCTTTTGGGGAATGTCTGCCAAGGAGGCGGAAAATCTTGACCCCCAGCAGCGCATGGTCTTGGAGATGACATGGGAAGCCTTTGAAGACGCGGGTATCCCTCCCTCCAAGATGGCCCATAGTGACACAGCCGTATTCATTGGGGCAGCGAGCGCCGACATGGCGATTTTGCACAGCGATGACGCTGCTGTGCAGGGCCCCTACACAATGACGGGCACGCAACTTTCCATTATCTCCAACCGCATCAGCTATTGCTTTAATTTGCATGGGCCCAGTATGACGGTGGATACGGCCTGCTCATCCAGCCTTGTGGCGATCAGTCAGGCTGTCGAATGCATTCGATCCGGGCGAGCTAAGGCGGCTGTCGCCGGCGGCGTCAATGTTCTTTTGTCTCCCATGGGGTTCGTGGGCTTTTCTAAAGCACACATGTTGTCTCCTACCGGGGCTTGTCGAGTGTTCGACGAAAAGGCTGACGGATATGCTCGCAGCGAAGGCGGTGCTGTCGTCCTTCTCAAGGATCTTGAAGAAGCACAAAAAGACGGTGATGCGATTTATGCCGTGATTCGCGCCGCAGCGGTGAATTCCGACGGTCGCACGACCGGTATTGCATTGCCCAGTGGCGAAGCTCAAGCGCAACTGCTCAAAGACGTTTACGAAGGAGCCGAGACCGGGCTCGACAAATCTCGCATCGCCTACGTTGAAGCCCACGGAACAGGTACGGCTGTGGGGGACCCTGTGGAAACGGGGGCTATTGGCCGCGTGTTGGGACATCGCGAAGCGTCGCAAGAGCCGCTTGTTATCGGTTCCGTGAAAGGCAATCTGGGACATCTGGAAACCGGCTCGGGCATGGCCGGTCTGGCAAAGGCACTGCTCACGCTTCAAAACCGTCGGATTTATCCCAATTTGCACTTTGAAACGCCGAATCCCGCCATTGATTTCAAGGCTTTGGGATTGCGTATAGCTACCCAAATCGAACCGTTGCCGAAAGTCAATGGGTTGCCGCTGGTGGGCATCAACTCCTTTGGCTTTGGCGGTACCAACGCGCACGTGGTCCTTGAAGGCTGCGCTGAGACTGATCAAACACAAGAGCAGCCGACTTTTGCAAAGCAAGACACTTGCTTGCCTTTGTTGCTCTCGGCCAAGAGTAAGGAATCCGTTCTCAAGCTGGCGGCAAGTTGGAAAGATTTTTTGACGCAGGAATTGGACGGCTTCAATGACGAGAAGGCTCGTCTGGCTCGGTTTAACCGATTGGCCGCAGCCGTTCTTCAGCAGCGCGATTTGCTTTCGCATCGTGTGGTGGTGCAGGGCAAAAGTGTTGACGGTGTGATTCGAGCGCTCGAAGCCGTGTCTCAGGAAAAGAGCACAGAACCGTCTGACGCGATCGTGGTGCAAGACCGCGACGCCGTGGCCGCAGGCAAGGCCAAAACCGCTTTCGTCTTTTCCGGTAACGGTAGCCAATGGGCGGGCATGGGTACGGTTCTTTACCGAGACAATGCCGTGTTCAGAACGGCTGTTGACGAAGCTGATGTCTACTTTGAGCCGCTGGCTGGCTTTAAGTTGAGTTCCGTCCTGACGACGCCCACGGATGATAAGTCTGTCTGGTCGCTGGATCGTACGGAAATTGCACAGCCTTTGCTTTTTGCCTGTCAGCTCGGTTTGCTTGCTTGTTTGCGCTCGATCGGCATCGATGCACAAGCTTATTGCGGGCACAGCGTAGGGGAGGTGGCTGCAGCTTATGCGGCCGGACGACTGACGCTTGCCAATGCTGTCAAGATCATTTATCAGCGCTCTCGTTTACAAGGCAAAACACGAGGCGCCGGGGTGATGGCGGCTGTTCATCTCAAAGAGGGACTTGACGATCTGTTGAAGGTTCACGGAGAGATTGCCGTTGCCGGCATCAATGCGCCCGAAAGTCTCACGGTGAGTGGTCCTCAGACGGCCATGAGCGCTTTCATTACCGCCGTCAAAGCCAAAGGCGGTGCGGCCAAACAACTGGCGTTGGACTATGCCTTCCACAGTCCGGCCATGGAAACTATCCACGCGGACATTCTCCATGATTTGGCTGACATTGTTTCCGAACCGCAAGAGGACTTGAACCGTTGCTTCTACTCTACGGTAACCGGAGATGCTTTAGCAGACGATACGCCGCTTGATGCTTCCTACTGGTGGAAAAACGTTCGCAATGCGGTGATGTTCGAATCGGTCGTCAAGGCTATGTTGCGTAACGGCGTACGTCGTTTCGTGGAAGTTGGACCGCACGCGATTCTCGTAGGGTATTTGCGCAATACGGCTCGCGCACAAAGCATTGACGTGCAGATTTGCGCGCTGGAGCGCCGTGGCGACGAATCCGCTGATCATTTGATGAGTCAGATGTTCAAGGCCGTGGCCGGAGGCGTTTCCATGTGTCCTTCCTGGCCGGTGGTGCCTCGTGAACGAAATTTGCCTCATTACCCATGGAATCGAACGCTTGCATGGAATGAACCCACGTCTGAGACGGCTGCGCTCTTTGCTCCGCAACAAGTACCGACTCTGCTGGGGTATCCGGTTGCAAAGGACAGGAACACATGGGTAAATCGCGTCGATACGGTTCGTTTGGATTGGCTTGCCGGTCATCGCATTGACGATACTATTCTTTTCCCTGCCGCCGGTTTCCTTGAAGCGGCGGTGAGCGCCGGTCAGTTGGCGTTGAAGGATGTGCTGAGCGAAGCACAGGCCAAGGGCAAGAAAGAAGTTGCCGAACTGGTTAATTTCTCGATTCTTCGCGGTCTGCCGCTTGCCGGGAAGGAATCGCACACGATGCGCACGCGCGTCACCGACGACGGCGTGCTCACGATCGAATCGCATCGCGAGGGCGCCAATGAGCCTTTCGGCCTTTTGGTGCGCTCCCGTGTGCGTGCGGCCGACACGACCGGACTGGACTCCCACAAGTTTGATTTGACGATCACGCATAACGACAGCGTCAAAGCCAAGGCAGAAGCTTTTTATCAGCGTTTGCAGTCGGCAGGACTTAACTATGCCGACGCTTTCTTGTCGGTGGCCGAGCTCTGGTTTGATAAGACGAAGCAGTGCTCCGGGGCAGATTGCTCTGTTCTGGCTCGCTTGTCGTGCCCGAGTACGCTTTACGCTAATGCAGCGTTGGGAATCGAAGCCAAATTGAGCACGGTGCCGCCGCTGGTTGATGCCGCGATGCAAAGCGTGTTTGCCGCTGTGGGCAGTTTGCTTTCGGATAAGCCTGAGAATGCTCAGCTTACGCAGGCCTATCTGCCGGTCTTCTTCGGTCGCGTGCTGATGCTTGCCGACAAAATTCCGGCATGGTCGAAGGCCGTTATCAAGCGTGTTTCTGCGATGACGCTCACGGTGGATATCGAGCTTTTCGATGAAAACGGTCAGTGCGTGGGTCTACTGCAAGATCTACGGTTGCGCCGTGCTCCCAAAGCGGCACGACTGCAGCCGGCTGCCTACACAGAAGTGTGGGCGGCTCCCTGCTTGACGTTGCCTCGATTTGAAGAGTTGCCCGTGGTGGCGGCTCCTCTGGAAGTCAGTACTCTTCGTGGTTGGGATTGGCAGGATGCTTCGCAATTGGCGACGGTCCTTATCGGTGCCTATGCCTATCAAGCCGTCAGTCGCAAGGGTGAATGGCTGCCGGCGGAACTTCTTTTTAGCGGCAGCGGCTTTACGGTCAACGAAGCGGCAGCGCGCTGGTTAGCGCAAGTGATGGCCCAGAGCGGCTATGCAGTGACGCAAACCGAAACCGGGGAGACGCTCTACAACGCTGTTGAGTCGCCCGATTACACCGCAGACATCCTGTTTCAGACGCTGATGGCAACGTATCCGGCCTACTGGTCGCTCTGGATGCGTATGCAACGCGTGGGCAAAAATTTGGCCGCGCTTTTGTCGGACGACACAACGCTTGAGAAGGTTCGTGGCGAACTGCCCGCCATGCTCAACGATCTGGGAGCAGCAACGCCGACGGTTCTTTTGGCGCAAAAAGAGCTGATTGGTTCGTTGCAAACGCTTGTGGATCGTATTGAGGCGTATGCGCCGATGACGTTGCAGATCAAGGGTTTGATTCGTGCCGATAACTTTGAGCGTGCCGAGAGCATCATTGCAGCGACAAGTGATCGCGTGCATTGGACGGTCGTTGCCGACGGCAGCAAGCTTGCGCGAGCCAAGGCGCTTTTTGAGGCTCGTTACCACGTCGAAGTGCTTGACATCATTCAGGCGCCTTTGCATCAGTTTGCCGTTGTGGTTGTGCCCGAAGGCTGCGGTCGCGATAAGGCGACATCGCTTCTGGTGCAAAAGTTGGCTTCTACCTTGATACCCAACGGCTTTTTGCTCTCTCTGGAAGAAGCTCCCAATGCCATTTCGAATTTCCTTGAAGGCTTGGACGCACAATGGTGGGGAGCAGATGTGCAGGATCGTCCGGTTTCTCGCCTGATTGATAAGGATTCTTGGGGCACGATTTATGCGGACGCGCACTTGCGCAATCTGACGGAGCATCTGTCGACGCTGTCGGATCGTGCCGTTTGTGAGCCTTACTACATTGCCATCGCACAAAACGAAAAAGCGATGCCCTTGGCGGAAAGCTCAGCCGAAGAAAAGCAGACGCTTTTGGTGGCAGTGAATCTGAACGATAACAGCAGTATTGAACTGGCACAGCGTTTTGCGGGCTTTACCTCTGATTCGCTCGAAGTGTTGTTTGCTCCGATTGACTCTTCGGCAAAGGTTCCGGACGGCATTTCGTTGTTGTCGGAAACAGTCGACAACTACGCTATGCAGCACCCGCATGTGCCAGTGGTGAGTCTCGTTGATTGCCGGGCTCAAAACGAATGTGCGCCTGTGGCAACACTTTCGCTTGTGCAGGCTTTTGTCAGGAAGGGCGTCACCAACCCGTGGACAATGGTTGGTTTCGGCAACAGCATTTCAAGTCGTGCACTTCTTGGGTTCAAGCGTGTTGTGGAAAACGAACAGCCGCAATTGGATCTGCGTTGGGCGGGTCTTTGTGATGAGTCCGATGAAACGTTGTGTGCCTTCCTAAGCTGGGTGGCCGGAGAGGCGGTCGGCGGCATCAACATGCCCTTTGTGGCCCACGAAACCGAAATTGAAGTCCAAAACGGGCAAAAATTTGTTCCGGAAGTTCGTGTACATCGTCATGTCGGTGCAAATCCGGAAAATCCGATCGAACTGGCCTTTGACGTACCGGGAAAATTGGACCGCTTGTACTGGAAGCGCGTGCCGGCCAAACCCTTGGCCGATGACGAAGTCCGTGTGTCGGTTCGAGCCACGGCACTTAACTTCCGCGACGTGATGTGGGCGATGGGACTTCTGCCTGAAGAAGCGCTGGAAAACGGTTTCTCCGGTCCGACGATGGGCTTGGAAGCCGCCGGCATTGTCACCGAAGTTGGTTCGAGCGTTACCAAGTTCAAGCCGGGCGACGCAGTGCTGGCTTTTGCGCCGGCTTGCTTTGCAAGCGAAATCGTGACCCGGGAAGATGCCGTTGCGAGAAAACCAGAAGCTCTCTCGTTTGAAGAAGCGGCAGGTGTTCCGGTGGCTTTCTTCACCGCATGGTACGCGATTGTCGAAATGGGACGTGCGCAAAAGGGTGAATCCATTCTGATTCATGGTGCGGCCGGTGGCGTCGGATTGGCAGCCATCCAAATTGCACAACTTTTGGGCTTGACGATCTACGCTACAGCCGGTACGCAAGCCAAGCGTGATCTTGTGAGAGCGCTGGGTGTTGAACATGTTTATGACAGCCGTTCGCTTGCCTTTGTTGACGCGGTTCGTCGTGACACCAAGGGGGTGGGCGTTGATCTGGTGCTCAATTCGCTCGCGGGCAACGCTGCCGAACAGTCGCTTTCCCTGTTGAGTCCCTTCGGTCGTTTCCTGGAACTCGGCAAACGCGATTTCTATGCCGATAATCCGGTATTCCTGCGCCCGTTTGGTCGCAATTTGAGCTACTACGGCATTGACGTTGACCAGTTGCTCACACAAAAACCGCGTGTGGGCGAGCGGGTGTTTGCCGATGTGATGCATGCCTTTGAAGAAGGTTCGCTAACAGCGCTTCCCGTGACTGTGTTCGGACGACGAGAGGCTGCGCGCGCTTTTGCGCTGATGCAAAGCGCCTCGCATGTGGGCAAGATCGTGGTCACAATGGACGATACGACAAGTGATGTGACGGAGTCTCGGCTCTCGGAAATGCAGGTTGATCCGAACGGTACGTACGTGATCACAGGTGGTCTTGGGGGCCTGGGGGCAGCTGCCGCGCAAAAACTTGCTTCGTTAGGCGTCAAATCGTTGGTTCTCATCAGCCGCCGTGGGGTGACGACTGACGAGCAAAAGCAGATTGTTGACGGATTGATGAAGCAGGGTGTCACTGTGACGACGCCTCAGCTGGATACGGCAGCCGACGACTTTGCTCAACAGCTCACGGCAGTTGTTCGTGGCTTGCCGCCTGTAACCGGCATCATTCATGCGGCCGGTCTCATTGATGACGCCATGGTCATGGATCTGACGCCGGCTCGTATGCAGGCAACGTGGGATCCGAAGGTTCGCGGTGCTCTCTCACTTCTGAAGTTTGTTAAGGATAACGGTCTCGTCAATCAGCTCACGTGTTTCGTGCTCTTCTCGTCGGCAACGACTTTGCTGGGGAACCTCGGGCAGGCTAACTATGTCGCTGCCAACATGGCCTACGAAGGTTTGATCGACGAGTTGCCCGAGGGCAAAGTCACAGTGATCGGCTGGGGACCGGTGGGCGACGTCGGGATGCTCAAGAACAGTCCCAAGGTCAAGGCAGCACTGGAAACAACGATCGGCACGCCGTGTTTGACGAGTCGGGAAGTGGTCGACGCCATGTCGGCATTGGCGGCAGACCGAGGCGTATCGAGTGCTCACTTCATGGCTATTGATTGGCGACGCGTGCAGTCGTTGCCGATCATGCAGTCGCCGCGCTTCAACGCCGTGCGAGAAAAGGCCGCCGTGGAAGCTGATGCCAAGAATCTCAAAGCGACATTGGTCGGTAAGTCGCACGACGAAGTCACCGCGATTCTGACCAAGATCGTGCAGGAAGAAACGGCACGCATCATGGGTATGGCCCAGGAAGAACTGTCGTTGACGCAGCCGTTGTCGGATATCGGCATGGATTCCTTGACGGTTCTGGAACTGGCTTGTGCGCTCGAGGAACGTACCGGTGTCCGTATGAGTTCCGCTGCCGGTTTTGCCGGAGCCAATATCCGTACCGTTGCCGAGCGATTGGCCGCAAGTTTGACCGATGAGGCCGACCAGGATGAGGCCATGCTCAGCGCCATCAGTCGACAGCACGGTGTGGAGCTCTCTGACGAGCTCAAGCAAGCAGCACTGAAAGCCTAAGGTGATAGAGGAATATCGCGGAGTCGCTAGTAGATATAGATTCCAAAACGCTTCGCGATATCTCGCAGCATGCGTATGGTTCGAACCCATAAAGGGATGGTCGGACTGCGTTTTTCGATCATCCGCTCGCAGACGTCTTCACAGCGGCAAAAGAGCCCCGTATCCCAATCGTAATAGCGCGGATAGAGAATCAGTGTCGCTGCGGCAAGTTGCTCGAGCGTAAGTTTTGCCGTGCGCGTCGGGAAGGTGAGTGCGTCTTTTGTCAGCCCCCAACCTGCATAAAACGGGCGGCCGTAAGTGAAGACAGGTACGCCGCGCAACAGGGCTTCAAACCCTGAGAGACTTGTGAGCACATGCAATTCGTCGCAAATCGGCAGCAGATCAAGCACACGAATGCCGTGCAGTGTTTGATCGGCCAGCGTTCGAAGCATTTCCGGAGCAATCTTGCCCGGACGGTTGCCGCTTGCCACATCCGGGTGCTCCAAATATAGGATGTAGGCGTCGGGATTGTTTTTGCGCACGGTGGTCAGCAGCGCGGCGTTGCTTTGGATGTCGCCTCCGCCTCGACGTACGCTGGCGTCGCCGTCCACTTGCCCGGTGACGAGAAGCACGCGTCTATCGCGGGGAATGTCAGGCAAAGTCACGTTGGCACTTCCGACGTTGTATTTGGTGATGCCGTGATGTACGACGGTTTGAATCAGGCTTTGAGCACGCTCCACGGCTCGGCGATAAGGCTCGGGGGGTCGTCCCATTTCGTTCAGAATATGTTCAATTCTGCTGGGACGATGCGGGTCGTAATAAATACCGCAGTCGTCGAAAACGAGCGAGTAGGGCATTTCGTAATCCGAGCCTAAGCCCACTGAACGAATAAAGCCGTCTTCGACAAAAAGAAGATTGACACCGGCTTGTTTGACTTGATCGACCATATCGTCGGTGGTTTTAGCCGCCCACGAAACCAACGGCAGATTTTGTTCTTGGGCAAGTTTCAGTGCGGGTTCAAAATCCCACACGAACGTAAGGCGATTGTCTCGATTGGGGGCTCCGAGAAACGCCTTGAGATGAGGCTGTTTCCAACGGCGAATACCGGTGACCACAAATCCCGGTGTGTTTTGGATTTCACAGTGACGAGCATCTTCCAGAAAATCCAAAGCCTCTTCCAGCGTTATCGGTTTGCCGGAGACCGGGCTGACATAACGTGCAGCACGAAGATACGCCGCCGCAAAAAGAGCCGTCAAAGGCACGTCCTTGCGGCGACGCGACGGCACCTGCCCGCGGTCAATCGTCAGCCCCCAGCCTGCATAAAAAGGCACGCCGTAGACCACGGTCTTGCATCCGGCCATCAGTGATTCAAAGCCCGTTTGACTAGTGACGACGTAGACGGCTTGGCAATGTTTGATGAGACCGATGGGGGCAAAAGCTTCCGTAAGAACAACGGGTTTTCTTCTTTCAGTCCAATCGATGGCCTCGAGCGCTTGCGTGAGGTAACCCTTTTTGGCTCCTGCCAATACGTCCGGATGGGTTTTGATCAGGACGGTTGCCTGAGGATTGTCGTTGACTGCGTCTTCGAGCATCCGTCTGAAGCTTTCGGCATCAGCCGCTCCGAGTCGGACGCTGGCGTCTCCTTGGGTTTGGTCAATGCAGAGAACATACGGGCCCTTGACGGCGCCGTTGTCCGGTCCCGGCCAATCACTTGGACACAAGGGAGTGCAGTTGTACTTGGAAAAATCCGACGACACGATGCGCTCAATGGCTGATTGAGCTCGGGTTGCAAGTTCCGGCGTCAACCATTCTTGGTAATGAACACAGTCCGCCTCAATGCTGCTTGCCGAAGACGCATCGTAGTAAACTCCGACGGGGTCCACCAAAATGGAAAGCGGAGGTGCGTTTTTAACGCCCAATCCGACGGAGCGCAAAAAACCGTCTTCCAGGGCAATGTAGGGAAGATGATGCTCTTTGGCGTAGGAGATGGCTTTTTTAGCCGTCTCTTTTTTTCCCCAGCCGACAACGGCGTCTGAGTCTTTGTATGTTTCGTATTCCGGAGCCAGGAAAGCTTCGAGATGCGGCAGGCGTTTGATGCCGGATGAAAAAATGTGAATCACGTTATCAAAAAGGCAAAAGAAGGCACACCAAAAGACTCAGTTCGAATCGATTCGTTGCTCTCAACAGATATGGAGTCGGTAATCTCAGCCTTCATTCTAGTCATTTCCGTATTTGAGCAAGGAGAGGCTGTTTTCCTGGTCTTCCGTCTCTTTGCACCTGGGTTTCGAGAGGTGCGCGGAATTTTTGGAGGTTGGTTTGCCACAATCTCTACTTTCGCTAACGTTCTGATTTTGCTATCCTCAACAGATATGTCAATTAAGTAACCGGCGCAAATCCAATTGCTGCCGGCTAGTATGCAAGACCAACCACAAACAGAAGAAACAACACCCTCCGAAGAACACAGTTTTTTTGAAAAGCTGCGTTCCCTCTTTAAGAAAGAACCGACGACGGCTGAGGAATTTTCCAAAACCCTCAAGCGTGCTCACGGGCAGAAAATCATCGACACCGAAGCGCTGACCATGATGGAAGGTGCACTGAAGGTCGGCCACTTGTGTGCGTCCGATCTGATGGTTCCCCGCGCTCAGATCGAAGCCGTGGATCTGGAAGAACCGCGCGAAGTGTGGCTTCCCAAGGTGATCAACCGCGGCCACTCTCGCTTTCCCGTGATCGAAGGCGACTTGGACGAAGTCAAAGGTGTTTTACACGCCAAGGATCTGCTTCGTTTGTTCGTCGATCCGACTTATGATGTTCGGGCTCACCTGCGTCCCGCACGTTTTATTCCTGAAACGCAGCCCCTGAATGTGGTGCTCCGTGATTTTCGCATCACGCGCAACCACATGGCGTTGGTGATTGATGAGTTCGGTTCCGTGTCCGGTTTGATAACGATTGAAGATGTCATTGAACAGATCGTGGGCGAGATTGCCGACGAATTCGACAACATCAATCTGGGCAAAGACAACATTACCCCGGTGGATAACGAACGCTGGCGTGTGAAGGCTGAGACGTATTTGGATCAATTCAATGAGTTCTTCAACGTTCATTTGGAAGACCAGCATTGCGAAACCGTGGGCGGCCTGGTGACGGATCGACTGGAGCATGTTCCGCATCGCGGCGAGAGTGTGGAAATCGACGGGTTCCGTTTCAAAGTTCTCATGGCCGATGACCGTCAGGCTCATCTGTTCTTGGTTGAACGTCTGGTGTCTGCGACCCGCGTTGAGGAAAAAGACGCGCAACCGAACGAGACGGCTGCATGAGCTTTATTGAAAGAGTAACGACGGGCCGGGCAGGAATTGCACTGCGCTTGGCAGCGGCAACTCTTGCCGGGGCTTTGGGCAGTGTTGCGTTTTCCGTTGCAGCAGCCAATTGGTTTCTGCTCGTGTCGCTGGCTGTGCTGTTCCTGACGACCGTGAGAACGGAAACGAAAAAAGAAGGTTTTGCCGTCGGCTGGCTGTGGGGGCTTGCTTTTTTCTCCATTGGTCTGCGCTGGTGCTACGGCTCTTTGCACGATCACGGGCAGCTTCCTGCGGTTTTGTCTGTTGCCGCCATTGTGCTTTTGGCGGGCGTCCTGGCTCTTTTTATCGGCACCGTAACGGGACTGACGCGAGCTTTTCCGATTTCTCGCCGACTCAAGCTCATTGTGCTGTTGCCGACGCTTTGGAGCGTTTTTGAGCTCCTGCGAGGCGTGGAGCCCGCCGGTTTCGGATGGCTTTCCATCGGGTACGCCTACTCGACAGACTTTTTCGGAGCATGGGCACCGCTTGCCGGCGTCTATGGAGTGGGGTTTGTTGTGGTTCTGACGGTGGGTTTGGCCGTGGAGCTGTTGTTTCCCGCCGAAGATAAAAAGCCGTGGCTCAAAACGCTGGACGCCATTGCGATTGGCGCCCTGGCTTTGGTGACGCTGGCACTCAACGATGTGACCTACAGCGAACGCGGTCCCAAGCTGGAAGTGCGCCTTGTGCAGCCGGATTTGCCAGTTACGATGGCCTATCGACCCGCAGAGGCCGCGGCTCGTATTGATCGCGCCGTGGCAATGAGCAATCGTTCTGCAATGGGAAAGCCGCTGGACCTGATTGTTTGGCCGGAAAGCACGATTGTCACTCCCCTGAGAGACGGTCTTGACAGTGCGGCTCTGGCTGCGGTGGACGTCGCTGAGAAAACAGGGGCGGCTGTTGTCTTCAATGCTTTCTTTCGAGAGGGCCCGGGACGCTACTACAACGCCATGTGGATGGCAGAGAGCAACCATCGACCGGCAAGACTCATTTATCGCAAGCACCACTTGGTGCCTTTCGGCGAATTTGTTCCGACGGGATTTCGCTGGTTTGTGGATGCGTTGGGCATTCCGATGACCGATCAGCTCAGAGGTCCTGTGGGAGGTGATCCGTTTGAGGTGGCCGGAATTCAGGCTGCCGGCGGTATCTGTTACGAGAATATGTTCGGCGAAGAACTGCGGCACGCTTGGGACAAGGCCAATCCCGGTTTCATTCTCAATACGGCGAATCTGGGATGGTTTACCGACGCGGTTTTGCCGCAATTTACGGCGATGAGTGCTATGCGAGCCCGGGAAACGGCGCGTCCGCTTATTCAGGCGGTGCAAAATGCACACTCGGCTTTAATCGGACCGGACGGCAAGACGCAACGATTGGCGTCCAAGGGCGCTCAGAATCTGGATATGACGGTGGTGACGGCCACGGGATCTCCGACGCCTTTTGTTCGGTACGGACATTGGCCGCTGATCGGTCTTCTTGTCTTTGTGCTCATTGCTTTATCAGGTTATTGCTTCAAATATCAACGGGATTCCGTACTTCGCCGTGGAGCGCAACTCTAGAGGCTCCTGATTGGTAGGTTAGTGTCTGTCAGAGTTACTTGGTGAAATTGGCCTTGTAGCGGACGATTTCCCATTTTTTATACCAACACAGCATCCGAATACCAACGATGAGGAACGTAGACACAATGAGAGCGACGAATTCTGAGAATCCCAGCAGATGCATGCCGATATAGCTCCAGGATCCGATAAAAGCAGCAGAAGCATAGGGTTGTCTGTCTGACATGACCATTGGCAAACGAGTCAAAAATACATCTCGAAGGAGACCTCCAAAGACACCGGTGCAGACGCCCATCAACACCGCGGGCAAAAAAGGCAAACCTGCAGAAAGTGAAACTGAAGTGCCGCCGGCAGCGAAGAATCCAAGTCCTACAGCGTCGCACCAAACGAACAACGTGTGCAGGGTTTTATCTCGAAATCGTCGAATGAGAGTAGGGGCAACAGCTGCCATAAAAAGCGTGATCCAGACGTATTCCTGATGTGCAATCCAGTACATAGGACGGTTATTGATTATGAGATCACGAACCATGCCACCTCCAAATGCGGTGACAAACGCTATAACGAATACTCCTACAGGGTCCACCTTCTTCCCTTGTGCAGCCAAAATTCCGGCAAGGGCGAAAGCAACGATTCCGATAAAGTCAGTGAAAACCAAAAGGCTTGACTGCATTTTTTGCATCCTCCTTGTCGGATTCAGTATTGGCTAGCCTTACTCTATGAAGGAGAAAACACATTTAAATTGAACAAATGTGCAGTGAGAGTTATCTTGTTTTCGCAAAATCGAAATGTTGTTTTTCATAAGAGAAAACAACGTAACTCATCAAGAGACAGATGATTTGTCAGAATAAATTCAGGAAAAATTATTTGCTGGCAAAACAATCTGCAGAAAAAGCGCCGCGCCCAAGTTTTAAATTAGCTGCGGCGCTTTTGATTTATGGCTAGTTTCCTAATATTTGTTGAACATTTCCTGAATCTTCTTAGGATCGGAAGTCTTTGTCAGGGCAAGTTGCAACAGTATGCGTGCTTTTTGGGGATTCAGAGTGTTGGCTTCAAGGTAGCCGTGATCTGTCCACTTTTGCACAGATTTTGTGGTGACGCCATTTCCGACTCGAGCCGAGCGAACAACAGTGACTCCTTTTTTTACGGCGTCAGCTAGACCAACATCACAATTGTCGTGGATGGAACCGTTGCCGGTACCGGCGTGAATAATGCCTTTGGCTCCTGCAGCCACAGCTGCGTCAGCCATGACTCGATCATCACTAACATGACTGTAGATGATGTCTACGCGGGGAAGTTTCGTGAGATTGGAAACGTCAAACTCCGTATTTTTTGTGTGGAGCTTTGTTGACTGACGGAAAAACTGAGGTTCGCCGGCTGCAATGTAGCCGAGAGCCCCGAGTTCAGGTGCTTTGAAAGTAGCGACGTTGGTGGTGTTGGTTTTTGTCACGTCGCGGGCGCCGTTAATGGTGTCATTCATTGAGACAAGAACACCTTTGCCGACAGAGTCCTTATTTACGGCAACTTTGACGGCATTCAAAAGATTGACCGGACCGTCAGCTGACAGCGCCGTGGCGGGTCTCATGGCTCCCACTAATACGACCGGCTTATCGCTTTTCACCGTGAGGTTGAGAAAGTAAGCGGTTTCCTCCAATGTGTCTGTGCCGTGAGTGATCACGATGCCGGTCACTTTGGGATCTTTGAGCAGTTCATTGCATCGTTTGGCCAGTTTGAGCAAGATTTCATCGGTCATGTTTTGCGAACCGATTTTGACAATCTGTTCCCCTGAAACATTTGCAATGTCTTTGATGGCCGGTACGGCATCAATGAGTGTTTGAATGGCGAGAGCGCCGGAGTTGTATCCGGTCATCTGGGTATTTGATGCAGCGGTGCCGGCAATGGTTCCGCCAGTAGCCAAGATTTTTACGCCGGGAAGATCGGCCGCAAATGCAGATGCGGCGCAGAACACAATGGCGGCGGCAACAAGGGATTTCCTGAAGGTCATTTTTCTCCTCCGTATTAAACGTATAGGCAGAGAACTGAGAGGCTTGTTTGATTTCAAAAACCTCAGGAGAATTTTCGTAGGTGGGAAAAATGCCGACAATCAGAATGCTTATGGCGAATGATTGTGATGCGTTCTGCGGATTATGTTTGCCGCGCAAATAGAGCCACTGAGTGACTCGGCTTTCCTTATGGCAGAAGCGCAAGGAGAGTATGCAAAATTTGCATTATTCAAATTTTGAATAAGTCTTAGCCTCAAGCGGCAAAGAATTTTTCTTATCTCTTGATGTTCCAGAGAATTCTTTTGTTCCCAAATCAAATCCAATCAGGGGAAAGGAGAATTCTATGGCCCAGACTATCCAGCGTGGCAAGATCAAAAAGGCACCTGCCACGGAAGTCGTCAAATATCTAATTCGTCCCGCCATTGCGGCGGATTTGGTGCGCTCCTACAACACGATTCTGGACGTGAATAAGGCGCACATTCTGATGTTGGCAAAGACCGGCATCATTTCCGGGGATGTCGCCAAAAAGCTTCTTGTGGCAACAAAGCAAATCGAAAGTGAAAAAGAGCATCCGACCTTTGAAATCAATCCGGATGTTGAAGATTTGTACTTTAACCTCGAGCGTTATCTCATCAAGCTAACCGGGCTAGAGGTTGGCGGACAACAGCACACGGCACGCAGTCGCAATGATTTGTTTGCGACCGAAATTCGTATTGATACGCGAAAGGTGTACCTGAAGCTTTCTCAGATGTTCATTGATCTTCGTCGGGCTTACCTTCAGTTGGCACGCAAGAACTTGGATACGGTGATGTCCGGATACACCCATATGCAACCTTCGGAGCCCATCACATTTGCACATTATTTGTCGGGTGTTTCGTCGGCTTTGGCTCGTGATTACAATCGTTTCAGTCACGCATGGCAATCACTGAATCTTTGCCCGTTAGGAGGTTGCTCCATGGGTTCAACCTCATTTCCGATTGACCGTGAGTACACGTCAAAGTTGATGGGCTTTGACGGACCTGTTCAGAACAGTCTGGATTGTGTGGCCAGTCGTGACTATGTTCTTGAAATTTTGACGGCGCTTGCTCAAACCGCAATGACGATGAGCCGTACGGCGCTTGATCTTTATAACTGGGCAACTCCAGAGTACGGCTATATCGAGGTTGACGATAGCTGTGCCGTTTGTTCGTCGATCATGCCGCAGAAGAAGAATCCGTTCACGCTTGAGCATGTCAAGGCAAAAGCTGCGCACATGGAAGGTTTCATGATCGGCGTCTACAACACGATGAAGAATGTCATCTTCTCTCACGGACGCGATACAAGCGTGGAAACACCTCGATATTTTTATACGGCCTTGTCGGAGATGGAGGCTGACTTTGCGTTGTTGACTGTGACGATCAATACGTTGTCTGTGCGCAAACAACGTATGTACGACTGCGCTGCTCGTAACTTCTGCACTGTGACCGAATTGGCAAATTACCTTGTTCGTCACGATGACATTTCTTTCCGAGAAGCACACGAAATCATTGCCCATGTGGTCGGAGCCATGAACGAGAAGGGGCTTACGGCTACCGACATTGACCGTAATGCTGTTGAAAAAGCCACAAAAGAGCTCTTTGGGTTTGATACCAAACTCACGGATGAACTGATTCGGGAAGCTCTTGACCCGAGACGAGTGGCATACGAAAAAACCTGCATTGGCGGTACGGCTCCAGATGAAGTCTCTCGTCAGTTGGATCTGGTTGAAGCTCAGATTAAGGCAGATGAGGATGAACTGAAGGCGCGTCAAGCTCAGCTCGATAGTGCGGATGCTCTGTTGGCTGAAAAAGTGCAAGAGGCAATCGCTTAAGTCCGGAAACTCAACAGCGGAGAGTCGGACAGCCAATTGCGTTTGACTCTCCTGAAACGGGGAGTGTCTATGTTTTTCTATGAATTTGTAATCGTCATTTTGGCGATGATTTTGGGTGCCCGATACGGTGGCGTGTTCTTTGGTATGTGTGGCGGCCTCGGGTTGCTGGCTCTGATTTTGATTTTGATTTTTGGTCTGGCGCCGGCCAGTCCCCCGATTGCTGTGATGCTGATCATGATGAGTGTTGTGCTCGCAGCATCCACACTTCAGAGTTCTGGTGGCATGGCGTTTTTGGTGCGTGTGGCAGAACGCCTTTTGAGGGCGTGTCCGAAAGCAATTACTTTTGTTTCTCCGGTGATTGCCTTTGTGTTCACGTTCATGGCCGGTACCGGTAATGTGTTGTATTCCATCCTGCCTGTGATTGCGGAAGTTGCTCGCGAAGCTGGTATTCGTCCGGAACGCCCGATTTCCATTTCCGTTATCGCCTCTCAGCACGCAGTTCCCGCTTCTCCTATTTCAGCGGCTACGGTTGCAATGGTAGCTTTGTTGGGAGCCAAGGGGGTTACTGTCATGACAATTCTTGCGATTGTCGGTCCCGCAGTGTTAATAGGCTTGATGATTGGTGCCTTGTCGGTGTGCAAGATGGGCAAGGAACTGGCAGAGGATCCTGAATACATTCGCAAGGTACAGGAAGGATATTTTGCTGGTGCAACCAAAGCAAAGGCTATGGGAACAGAAGGCGGTGATACTAAATGGGCTAAGCTTTCGGTGGTGTTCTTTCTATTGGCCGCCGTTACCGTTGTGTTTGTCGGCACATTCCCCGAACTGCGCCCGCATGTGACAAATGCTGCCGGAAAAGCTTCTCAGGTTTCAATGACGCACATGATTGAACTCATCATGTTGGTCGTATCTGCCATCATGGTTCTGTTCTGCAAGGCTAAGCCTGACGAAATCATCCGTACTTCGGTTTTCCGTGCCGGCATGATGGGGGTTGTGACTATCTTTGGTCTGGCATGGATGTCCGATACTTGGATTGCCAACAATTTGCCGTACATCAAAACTTCTGTTGCTGCGGTTGTCCAGCAGACTCCATGGCTTTTTGCTCTGGCTCTATTCTTTGTGTCGGCACTTACGCACTCTCAAGGTGCAACTGTGGCTGCATTAATGCCTCTTGGACTTTCGCTGGGGATTGATCCGTTGGTATTAGTCTGCATGTATCCCGCGGTCTGTGGCTACTTCATCATCCCTTCAACGGGCGTGTTGCTTGGCGGTGTTGCATTTGATGAAACAGGCACGACGAAAATCGGAAAATACGTCATTAATCATTCCTACATTATCCCGGGGTTGGTGACAACATTTTCAAACGTTGTGATCGCATTTGGGATTAAAGCCATCTTTTTCTAATCCCTTGTACTATAAGTACCTCCGTACACAGCCAAAAACTGTGTACGGAGGGAGCGCTTGCAATTTTTGAATACAAGTCGGACTGATCATGACTTGGGCGGAAATTTTTGCTGTTTTTGTCAAGTTCTTCTTTATCCTGACGCCTTTTTTTATTGTGGCTGTGTTTATAGCCATGACGGAAGAGGAAACAGTCGAAGTGAGGCACCAATTGGCGGTGCGCATTACGATCGGGGTGATTGTCATCAGTCTGATACTTTTCTTTGCCGGAGCTGCAATTTTTGAGTTGCTTGGTATCACTGTGGACGCTTTTCGCATTGGTGCCGGAGCCCTGTTGTTCCTCTCCGCTGTTTCTTTGGTGGATGGAAAACTTCAGCTTCCGGCAACTAAGCGATCCATTATGGATTTGGCCGTTGTGCCTTTGGCAATTCCCGTTACGTTGGGACCAGGATCGGTTGGCGCATTGGTCGTGATGAGTTCGGAGATTCATGGAATGGTGCAGCAACTGTGTACGGCAGCTGCAATCACAGCTGCGAGTCTGTGTGTAGGAGCACTGCTTTATTTATCGGCAGAGCTCAAACGACTCATTGGTCGCAGTGGGATTTCCATGTTATCCAAATTGACGGGACTCATTCTGGCATCACTGTCCTGTCAGATGATTTTTACCGGCGTGGCAGCGTTTCTCAAGTAAGGGAACAGGCTGTCTTTTGTTTGGCAGATAGCACACGGGGAGACGATGATGAACATTGCTTTTACTGACGCAAATCTCTCAATGATGCTTTTTCAGGCGAGAGTTCGAATTTTTTGTGTGCTCTGCGAAAAAAGAAGCTTTACAGAAGCTGCCAAACTGCTCAAAGTAAGCCAGAGTGTTGTGTCGAGAAATATCGCGGAGCTGGAAGAAGATCTCAAGGTTTCGTTATTCGAACATAACGTGCGTCCCATTCGCTTGACGGTGGCGGGGCAGTCTCTATATAGGTTGCTGTCGAAAGAACTCAACAAGATTGATGGCCTATTGAGCGAGTTGCGCATAAATAATGCACTTTTGTCACCGCTTCGAGTTGGTTTTGTGGAGTCAATCGCACGTGCCATGAGTTGGCCGGTTATCGAAAAGATCAAAAAAGACTACTCCACAGTCTCGGTGTCGACCGGTATCAGCACATATTTATTGAATTTGTTGGATCACGATCAACTTGATGTCATTGTCTGTCCTGATCCCTTTTCCAATCGCAACGATCTGGACCGTTTTTTTGTCTTCCGCGAGCCTTCGATCATTATCTTGCCGAAAAACACTGGTCTAGCTCAGGATCTCACTTGGGAGCGGCTTCGTTTTTCCGGGCTCCCGATTCTGCAATACAGCAGTGATAACTCCGGAGGAAAGTTGCAACAGAAATTTTTTAACGAGATGGGACTTAGTTTCGTCTGCCGCGTGGAAGTCGATATCAATGCATTGATTTTGGATTATGTTGCCCATGGCGTCGGTTGGTGTCTGACTCGTCCGACAACACTTATCCAGCATCCGGAGCTTGCAGAGAAGGTGGATGTGCGTGCCATGCCTGCTCCAATTGCCTCGCGGGAGATGTTCGTGATTGCACGAAAGGGCCACCATTCATTGTTGGCTGCAAAAATGGCAAGTCTCGCGAGTGAGTATTTTAAAAGCAAAATCGCACCGGAAATGGTGAAAATCACGCCATGGATTGCGCCATATCTCTACTGTGCAGGTTCCCAACCAGGAGATCGCATTCCCGTCTATGAAAATTTAACGGCAACGAGTCCGACAAACGTTTTTGTTCTTTAGTTTTTTTCTCTCTCCAATCGGTTTTCGGCGTTGGCTCCGCCGTCTCCCAGGCACGAAGTCGTGTGGACGATTTCAGTTGCTTGGGAGTTTTTTTTATTAGAGAAAGGCGGAAGGGATTCGGTCTTAGGAAAACCCCATTTCTCAAATGCTTTAGTTATTCGAATCGGTTAATTGTCTTTTTGACTACCGTCATAGCGGACGATTCTCCAGCCTTTGTACCAGCACAGCATGCGTATGCCCACGATGAAAAACGTGGCTGTCATCAACGCAACGAATTCTGAAACGCCGGCGACGTGCAATCCGATGTAGAGCCAAGCTCCGACAAATGCAGCCGATGCATAGGGCAGTCGGTCGGACATCACCATCGGCAGACGATTGAGAAAAACGTCTCGCAACAAACCTCCGAAGACGCCTGTACACACGCCCATCAGTACGGCCGGAAGATAGGGAAGATCGTAAGTCAGTGAGAGCGAAGTGCCGCCCGCGGTGAAGAACCCCAACCCGACCGCATCAAGCCACACGAGGATGGTTTGATGCAGCTTGTCTTGAAAAAGTCGGACGATTATTGGAGCAAAAAAAGACAGGGCGAGCGTTGCCCACACATACTCCTGATTGGCAATCCAGTACATGGGACGGTTGCCGATGACAAGGTCGCGCACGATGCCGCCGCCGAAAGCCGTGACGAAAACGACGACGAAAACGCCTACCGGATCGATTTTCTTGCCTTTGACAGCAAAAAGGCCGGAAAGAGCAAAGGCAACGATCCCGACGGAATCGGTAAAAGTCAGGAGACTGGTTTGCATGAGTCGATAATAGACAAAGACAGCTTATTTGTGCCTAGGACACGTAACAGATAGTGTTTGATTTCTTGGCAAAAGCATCCTTTCGTCCAATGGACTAAAATTGCCAAATTATTTTGTCCAAGCGCTCCCGTACTGAGCTCATATTGAGACCGGGCGCATTTATTCATAAAAACCATGATTACCTTTCAGGAAGTGATCCTGCGCCTGCAGGAGTATTGGAACAAACAGGGCTGCGCACTGCTGCAGCCGATTGATATCGAAGTCGGTGCCGGCACCTCGCATACGGCCACCTTCCTGCGTGCACTCGGTCCGGAACCGTGGCGTGCTGCCTATGTGCAGCCGTCTCGTCGCCCGAAGGACGCCCGCTACGGTGAAAATCCGAATCGTTTGCACCAGCACCACCAGTATCAGGTGGTGTTGAAGCCGTCGCCCGTGAATATCGTGGATTTGTATCTCGGGAGCCTTCGTGCTTTGGGGATTGACACGTCCGTCAACGACATCCGCTTCGTGGAAGACAACTGGGAAAACCCGACGCTCGGCGCCTGGGGTCTGGGTTGGGAAATCTGGATGAACGGTATGGAGGTGACGCAGTTTACGTACTTCCAGCAGGTGGGTGGCTTGGAATGCAAGCCGATCACGGGTGAAATCACCTATGGTCTGGAACGTCTGACGATGTACCTGCAAAACTGCGACAACGTGTTCGACCTGATCTACACCAAGTGGAAGGACGGTCTCGGCCAGGAGCATACGCTGACCTATGGCGACGTTTTCCATCAGAACGAAGTCGAGCAGAGTAAGTACAACTTCGAAGCAAGCGACCCCGAAAAACTCTTCAAGCAGTTTGACTACTTTGAAAGCGAAGCCAAGCGCTTGATGGAGCTTGAACTGGCGCTTCCGGCTTATGAAATGGTTTTGAAGGCCGGCCACACGTTTAACCTTCTGGACGCTCGCGGTGCCATTTCGGTGACCGAACGCGCCGCCTACATCGCCCGTATTCGCAACTTCAGTCGCGCTGTGGCGCAGAGCTACTACGACTCGCGCGAACGCCTGGGCTTCCCGATGCTCAAGGCATAAGTCCATTTACCAGTTTGTCGCGAGAGAAGATAAAAAATGAAGAGCTTATTTGTTGAACTGCAAACCGAAGAGCTCCCGCCGAAGGCTCTGAAAAAGTTGTCCGAAGCCTTTGCCGCCGGCGTTCACAAGTCGCTGGTTGCGCAATCGATGCTCACCGAAACGAGTACGGTCAAGGCTTACGGCGCACCCCGCCGCATGGGTGTTCTGATCACCGAAGTGCTCGAAAAGAGTCCGGACAAGGCGTTTGAACAGCGTCTCGTACCGGTACGAGTGGGGCTTGACGCCGAAGGCAAGCCCACGGCTGCCTTGACTAAGAAGATGGCCGCCCTGGGCATCACGGCGGATGTCTCTGAACTTAAGCGCGTCAATGACGGCAAGAACGAGCAATTGGTCTATACGGGCGTTCGCGCCGGTGTGACCGTTAAGGATGCTTTGCAAAAGGCCCTTGAAGATGCCGTCAAGGCATTGCCGATTCCGAAGGTGATGAACTACCAACTTGCCGACGGCGTGACGACTGTGCAGTTCGTGCGTCCCGTCAAGCACCTCGTTGCGCTCTACGGCGAAGACATTGTGGACGTCGAAATGTTCGGTCTGAAGGCCGGCCGCACCACGATGGGGCATCGCTTTGAAAGCGCCGGTGAAATTGAAATCGCTTCGGCTGACGCCTACGAAGAAACGATGCGCGAAACGGGCCACGTGATGGCCGACTACGCCAAACGCCGCGAGATGCTTGTTACGCTTCTGCACGAAGCGGCAGAGAAGGCCGGCGGTACGCTTATTGCGCCCGAAGATCTGATCGATGAAGCCAATTCGCTCACCGAGTGGCCCGTGATCTACGTTTCCGAATTCGAAGAAAAGTTCCTCGCTGTACCGGAAGAATGCTTGATTCTGACGATGCAGACCAATCAGAAGTACTTCCCGATGCGTGACGCGCAGGGTAAGCTCATGAATCGCTTCTGCCTGGTGTCGCACATTCATGCCACCGACGGCGGCAAGGAAATCGTGGCCGGCAACGCCCGCGTGGTGCGCGCGCGTTTGGCCGATGCCGAATTCTTCTACACGCAGGACTGCCAGACGACGTTGGAAAGCCGCGTTCCCGGCTTGTCTCATGTGGTGTACCACAACAAGCTCGGCAGCCAGGGCGAACGTATGTTGCGCGTCAAAGCCATTGCTCACGCCGTTGCCGAGAAAATCGGTGCCGATGCTGTGAAGGCCGAACGTGCGGCTGAACTTGCCAAGGCTGACCTTCGTACGCTCATGGTGGGCGAATTCCCCGAACTGCAGGGCATTATGGGCGAGTACTACGCCCGTCACGACGGCGAAGCCGAGGAGGTGGCACAGGCCATTTCGCAGCATTATCTGCCGCGCTTTGCCGGTGACAAACTTCCCGACGGTCCGGTGGCAACGGCGCTTGCCATTGCCGACAAGCTCGAAACCTTGGCCGGTATGTTCGGCATCGGCCAGATGCCAACCGGTGACAAAGATCCGTTTGCGCTGCGCCGCCACGCCTTGGGTGTTCTTCGCATGCTCATCGAAAAGAACCTTACGGTGAAGCTCGACGAACTCGTGGCAATCGCCTTTGCCGTCGAAACGAAGGTTGAAGGCGTGACCGATGCTTCCGAAGCGCTGACGCACTTCTTCTTCGATCGCTTGCGCGTGATGATGCGCGAAGCCGGTTACAGCGCGCAGGAAGTTGATGCGGTGCTCGCCAAGCACGACACGGATTTGGCTCAGACGCCCAAGAAGCTTGCTGCCGTGCACAAGTTCATGCAGTTGCCCGAGTCGGCCAGTTTGGCTGCCGCCAACAAGCGCATTGCCAATATCCTCAAGAAGTCGGCCGATGTGCAAACAGGGGAAGTTGACGACGCACTTCTGGTCGAAGAAGCCGAAAAGAAGCTCTATGACGTGTTGGGCGATCATGAACCGATTGCCAAGCTCTTCTTTGAAAAGGGTGAGTACGAAGGCATGCTGGCCACGTTGACGCCTTTGAAGGATCCCGTCGACGCCTTCTTTGCCGACGTGATGGTCAACAGCGAAGACGAGAAGTTGCGCTTGAACCGTCTGGCGCTTCTCAAGCGTTTGTACGCGTTGATGAACCGTGTGGCCGAGCTCTCTCGTCTAGCCATCTGATGAGGCTCTGACTCAAAAGAGCGAGCAAAACCGGCAGAGGGCCTTCCTGCTGAAGGAAGGCGCTGCCGGTTTTGTCGTCAAAGGCCCAATCTTTTGTAGGACAACTCCATGCATACGCTTCGCGGCTGGATCTTTTATCTTTGGTTTTCAATCACGCTGATTCCGGCGGCTACGACGGTGCTGTTGCTGTGGCCCTTTGCCGGCGCCGAGTTTCGGTATGAAAAGGTGGCTCTGGTCTGGTGCCGCCTGATGGTCAATTCTCTGCGCGTGATCTGCGGCGTGAACTATCGCGTCATCGGTTTGGAGAATTTGCCCAAATCGTCCGAGACTCCCGTGGTGGTTCTGAGCAAACATCAGTCGGCGTGGGAGACGCTCTTTTTGCCGCTTATTCTCGGTAATCCTGCCGGCTTTGTGTACAAAAAAAGTCTGCACATGATTCCTTTTTTCGGCTGGGCCCTAAAGAGCATGCGCATGATTGCCATTGATCGCAAGGAAGGCCGCAGTGCCTATCAGCTCTTTTTGGAGCGCGGGCGAGCCTTTGTCAAACGCGGTTGGTGGGTGCTTTTGTTTCCGGAAGGGACGCGTACCAAACCGGGAGACAAAAATACGGTTTACAAAACGGGAGGCGCTCGCTTTGCGATATCCGTCGGAGCCAGCGTGGTTCCCGTAGCACTCAATTCCGGCCGTTGCTGGCCGCGCAATAGCATTGCCAAGTATCCGGGGTTGATCACGGTAAGCGTTGGTCCGGTCATAGCCACAGAGGGCAAGAGCGCACACGAACTCAACGAAGAAGTGCGCACCTGGATCGAATCCGAAATCGAGCGATTTGAGTCCGGCGCCGACAAGTAATCAACATGCAGCCGTCGAAGCCGCTTGAGCGTCGCGAAGAGGCGTTGGAACTCGCGCGCCGCAGTTGCTGGGACAATGTGGTGCGCGGACGCTTCAAATATCTTCGCGTTTCGGTGCGCGAAGGGCGCGTGCGTGTCTCGTGTCCGACGCGAATCAGTCAACGGGCCCTTACTCGATTCATCGAGGAGAATCTGGAAAAAGTCGCTTCTTGGATGTGCATGCAAAAAGCGCAGCTCGAAAGCCGCCGCAACGCCAATCCGCTCAGTGCTCATCTCTGCGACGGCGGACGTGTGGCTTATGAAGGAAAAGTTCTTAGGCTACGCTGTGTCCCGAACATTGCTCGTACGCAACAATCCGCTTACGCTGATGAGCTGCTTGTCCGTGCTGAGGCTACAGCTTCTGCCGAGGAAATTGCAGCCGTTGTGCAGAAGTGGCTCAAAGAACGTTTTGCGGAACGCTTGTCCGAGCGCGTCTCCTTTTGGGCGGACAAAACAGGTCTGCATCCGAAGAAAGTCAGTATCAGCAATGCCAAAAAGCAGTGGGGCAGCTGCACGCGACAAGGTGCGGTACGGCTTTCTTGGCGTTTGGTCTGTTTACCCGCGGCGGCGTTGGACTATGTCATTGTGCACGAGCTTGTCCACCTGCGGCATTTCGATCATTCTTTCGCCTTTTGGAATGATGTGCAGACCATTTACCCAGAAACGCCTTTGGTGCGTCGGTATTTGAAAACCGTTCGCGCGGCGGATCTGTTCTGATGTTTCGGAATCTCGACACCGAAAAACAAAAGCGAAAACAAGGACTTTGATGTCATTTTGATCGGCGGGGAAACTTCGAAAACGGCGCCGTTGTGCTAGAGTGTCGGTGTGAAAGAGTGGGAAAAAGTGGGGATTTTTCCCGCCATCGGCCGCATCGGTCTTTAAGCGTCTGATTTGCTTGAATATTTTGCCGAACGCGGTCTTGTCGCGCACGATTTTCGTGCGTTTTTGTACAGGTTTGCGCCGTGTTTCAGGGGACTTCATTACTGTCGCTCGATGCCAAGGGCCGCATGACGATGCCGAGTCGTCACCGCGAGGCTCTGGCGTTGTCGTGCGCGCTCGAAGTAACAGTGACGCGTCACCCTGACGGCTGCCTTCTCATTTATCCCCGGAACCGCTGGGAAAAGAAGCGCGAAGCCATTGCGGCTTTGCCCTACAGCGCACGTTTTCTGCAACGCATCGTGCTGGGCAGCGCCGTGGATCTTACGATCGACAAAGCCGGACGCGTGCTGATTCCGGCTGACCTGCGCACCCTTGCGGGATTGGAAAAGGAAGTGGCTCTCGTCGGCATGGGCGAGCACTTTGAGCTTTGGGACGCCAAGCGTCTGGCCAAACTCGAGGAAGAAGCGGCGGCAGCGGGCTTTGAAGCGGCTGCCGGCGACTTTCAGTTTTAACGCTTGAGGATAAGGAAACATGGACGAAATGACCGATTCTCAAGCACTTCACCGCACGGTTCTTCTGACGGAAGCGGCCGACGAAGTCAGCCGCGCACGCAACGGTATTTTCATCGACGCCACTTTCGGCCGCGGCGGGCACAGCCGTGCCGTTCTTGCCCGCATCGCCCCGGATGCGCGCCTCATTGCGTTTGATCGTGACCCTGAAGCGATCAAATCGGCTGCCGCGATCACCGATCCCCGCTTTTCGATCGTGCACGCGCCTTTTTCCGAAATGAAGGAACAGTTGGCGGCATTGGGCATTTCGCAGGTCAACGGCATTTTGATGGATATCGGCGTTTCAAGTCCTCAGATTGACGAAGCCGGCCGCGGTTTTTCTTTCCGTATGGACGGACCGCTTGACATGCGCATGGATACGACGTGCGGTTTGACGGCGGCACAGTGGCTTGCCCAAGCTTCTGAATCAGACATTGCCCGCGTGCTGCGCGATTACGGCGAAGAGCGTTTTGCCGGAAAAATTGCGCGTGCCATTTGCCGAGTTCGTGAAGAAACACCCATTGAGCGCACGGCTCAGTTGGCCGATCTGATTGCCCGTACGGTACCGAAAAACAAAAATGACTCTGCGCAGCATCCTGCCACGCGCAGTTTTCAGGCGATTCGCATTCAGGTCAACGGCGAGCTCGACGAACTAAAGCGCGCGCTCTCGGCTGCAGGCAGTCTGCTTGCTTGCGACGGCGTCCTTGCGGTCATTAGTTTTCATTCGCTCGAAGACCGGATCGTCAAGCGCTTTCTGGACGCGGGTGCCCATCCCGACAAAGCCGTTGACGCACGCATTGCGCTGCCGGCGGACGCTTTTGCGCCGCCGCTTTGGACCGATCTGCGACGCATCAAGCCTTCCGACCAAGAGTGCGAAGCCAATCCGCGTGCCCGCAGCGCCGTGTTGCGAACCGCGCTTCGTACCGAGGCTAACTGGCAGGAATGTTCCGAAACGGATCAACGCAAAGGAGGACGTCGATGAACCGTCCGCATACGCTTGCGTTTGTCTCCGAGCGGTTTCTTTTCGTTGCCGCGCTCTTGTCCGCGATTGTGCTGATATTGAGTGCCGGCGCATTGGTGACCACGCAATACCGCGTTCGTCTGCTTTTTGTTGAAATTGAGCGCGCCAACGATGTTGCGCGCAAACTGGCCGACGATTCAAGCCAGTTGGCGCTCGATCTTTCCAAGGCGGCGCTGCCGGCGGCCGTTTCGCGCCGTGCGGGTGAGATGGGGTTTATCGCCGCCGACGTCAACAACACGGTTTTGTTTGAAGTCGAGCCGCAGGTGCTCTTAAAGGAACACATGGAGGTGCGCAAATGACGCCTTCAGGGTTCTTTGAACGGATTCGATCGGCCGTTTGCGAGAAGGCGGTTGCCTTCTGGCGCGAAGACACGTCGCCGAAGAAGCGTCGAACGGACAGCGGCGAAGAAGCTTTGCTTAGTGCGGAAATTTCCGCCACACGAAGCAAGGTGGTCTTTTGTCTCTTTTTTATCGGCCTGGTTGCGGTGCTCGGCAAAGCGTTCTGGCTGCAGTGCGGCATCTCGACGGCCTTTTTGCAAAAGCAAGGCGAAGCGCGCTACGCCCGCACGCTTCCGGTGCCTGCGCAGCGCGGTCAAATTTTCGATCGCAACGGCGTGGTCCTTGCTTCGACCATTCCGGCGCGCAGTGTGTGGGCCGAACCCGAGGAAGCTTTAAAACTCTCGGCAGCGCAGTTCGATCAGCTGGGAGCTCTCTTGGGAGAGTCCGGAGCCGAGATTCGCGGGCGCATTGAAGCCCGCAAGAATAAGAGCTTCGTTTACATCGACCGTCAGATCGAAGTGGAAAAGGGGGAAGCGGTACGCGCCCTGCAATTGCCCGGCATTCACGTCAACAACGAGGTGCGGCGCAACTATCCCGACGGTCCGATTTCGGCGCACGTGGTGGGCTTCACCGACTCGGACAACAACGGTCGAGAAGGGGTGGAGCTTGCCAACAACGAGATTCTTTCCGGCAAGCAGGGTTCCCGTCGTGTCATTCGCGACCGTTTGGGCCGTATTGTCGAAGACGTCTGGGTCAAAGAGGGTGAAGTCGGCACCGATGTGGTGCTCTCGATTGATTCGCGACTGCAGTTCATCGCCCACAAAGCGCTTCAAAACGCGGTTGAGCGCCATCAGGCCAAAGCCGGTGCCGTGGTTGTCGTGGATGTGCGAACCGGTGAAATTCTTGCGATGAGCAATTGGCCGACGTACGACCCCAACGCTCGGCGTTTTGTGCGCATGGAAAATATCCGAAACCGCGTACTGACCGACACGTTTGAGCCTGGCTCCACGATGAAGCCCTTTGCGATTGCCAAGGCGCTTGATCTTGGGATCGTGCGCCCCGATACGCTGGTGCAAACGGCTCCCGGAAAACTCACGATCGGCGACAGAACAATCGGCGATACGCACGATTTCGGCATGATCACGGTAAGCCAAGTTGTCTCCAAGTCCTCCAACATCGGCACGTCGAAGATCGCGCTTGAAATGCAGCCGCAGACGCTCTGGCAGATGTACAACGATTTGGGCTTTGGTACGCCGCCGCAAACGGGCTTTCCCGGCGCCACAGGCGGTCGACTGCGTCCTGCCAAGAGCTGGCGCCCGATCGAGCAGGCCACCATCAGCTACGGCCACGGCATTTCGGTTTCGCTCATGCAGCTGGTTCGTGCTTACACGGCGCTTGCGCGCAACGGCGACGTGATTGATCTAACGTTCCGTCGCACCAGCAAGGAAGCGGTGGGCACTCAGATTTTCCGACC
>UMFM01039699.1_pt1 | contig 50402 bp, 42 predicted proteins | sample 1965011 | NCBI WGS metagenome assembly UMFM01 (sample SAMEA4836046, study PRJEB28245) | human gut metagenome | biome: gut microbiome; material: fecal sample | place: Denmark | collected 2008 | reverse complement strand
TGGTCCATCATTGATCAGTGAGACTTTCATCATCGCTCCAAAGATTCCTGTTTCTATATGGACCCCTGCATTTTCTAATGCTTTATTAAAATATTCATATAATGGTTTTGATATTTCTGGTTTAGCAGCATCTAAAAAACTAGGTCTCCTTCCTTTTTTACAATTTGCATATAAAGTAAATTGTGAAATAGAAAGAATTTCTCCTTTGATATCCATCAATGATAAATTCAATTTTTCATTTTCATCTTCAAAAATTCTTAAATTGATAAGCTTATTAACCATCTTATCAACAATTTCTTCATTATCATCATTCGTAATACCTACTAATACCATAAATCCTTGTTTGATTTGTCCATTTATTTTTCCTTCAATTTCCACGCTTGCTTCACTTACTCTTTGTACAACTAATCTCATATTCATTTCTACCTTTCTTTTTATAAAAGTGTTATAATCATTATAATTCATTTTGTATTAAGGAGGAAGATTTTTTTATGAGTGGAACTTTAGCTTATAATATGAGACCTCAATCTCTTTTAGATATATTAGGGCAAAAACATATTATAGGTAAAAATGGTTTATTTACTAAATTTGTAGAAAAGAATCATCCAATGTCTGTTATTTTATATGGCCCACCAGGTTGTGGTAAAACAACTCTTGCAATGGCTTTGGCTCATGATTTAAATATGCCTTGTCGTACTTTTAATGCATCTACAGGAAATAAAAAAGAAATGGATTTGATTATTGAAGAAGCTAAATTATCTGATGGTCTTTTTGTCATTATCGATGAAATTCATCGTATGAATAAAATGAAACAAGATAATTTACTTCCTTATGTAGAAAGTGGTCTATTGATTATTGTTGGATGTACAACAGCTAATCCTTATCATTCAATCAATCCTGCCATTCGTTCAAGATGTCAAATCATTGAAGTTAAGCCTTTAACTCAAGAAGATATTATTCAAGGTTTACATCACGCTTTAGATAGCGAAAAGGGCTATCATCATCAATATCAATGTGATGAAGAAGTCTTGCAACATATTGCTCGTCTTTCATCAGGAGATATTCGTTTTGCATATAATTGTTTAGAAGTATGTACAATTATTTCTCATGATAATCATATTACTATTGAAGATGCTAAAAATGCTTTAACACAAGCTAATGGTCAATTTGATAAAGATGAAGATCAATATTATGATACTTTAAGTGGTTTACAAAAATCTATTCGTGGAAGTGATCCTAATGGAGCTATGTATTATTTTGCAAAGTTGATAGAATATAATGATATTGAATCTTTAGAAAGACGTGTTCTTGTTTGTGCATATGAAGATGTTGGACTTGCTAATCCAAATGCTTGTATGCGTACTGTTGCTGCTTTTCAAGCTGCCAGAACAGTAGGATTTCCTGAGGCAAGAATTCCTATTGCAAGTGCTATTATTGATTTATGTCTTTCACCTAAATCTAAATCATCAGAAGCAGCTATTGATGCTGCCTTAGCTTCTTTAAGACAACAATCTTTGCCTGCACCTGAATATTTAAGATTAACACCTGTTGGTCTAGAAGAGGATGAAAAATATAATTATGATCGTCCTGAGTTATGGGAATATATTCAATATTTACCTGATCAAATCGCAAATAATCAATTCTATGTACCTTGGATGACAAGTCAATATGAAAAAGCTTTAGCTGAAAATTATCGACGTATTTTAAAACATGGGCGTACAAGTAATATTAAAAAATTAAATCATACAAAAAAATCCTAAACTTTTAGGATTTTTTCTATATCATCTGTTACTTGTTCAATGGTTTGTTCAAAGTTTTCTAAATTCACATCATACCAATGAACATCAAATTGGTTTTTAAACCAAGTATACTGTCTTTTAGCGTATTGTCTTGAATGTTTTTTTATTAACTCTAAAACATCATTTAAATCAATTTGATGATCATAATAATCAAACCATTCTTTATAACCAATCGCTTTCATACTTTGATGATTTCTTGTAAGTCCTTGACTATAAAGACGCTCCATTTCTTCTTTTAAACCATTTTCCATCATCACATCAACACGTTTGTTAATTCTTTCATATAAAACATCTCTAGGAAGCGTTAATCCCACAAAATAAGCATCATATAAACAAATATGCTCTTGTTCTTCTAACATTTCACTTTTTCTTTTACCTGTTGTTTCATAGATTTCAATAGCTCTTAAAACACGTCGACGGTTATTGAAATGCAATATTTTTGCACTTTCTTCATCGATTGATTTTAAATGATCATGTAATTGTTCATTTGTATAATCTTTATATTTTTCATTTATTGCATGATGATCATTTTCCATTTCATCAAATTGATAATCATATAATGCTGCTTTTATATATAAGCCTGTTCCTCCAACAATTATTGGAACATGTCCTCTTTGGGTAATTTCTGTTATCTTTTTTCTTACTGTTTGTTGAAAATCATGAACACTGTATGTTTCATCAGGATTTAAAATGTCTACACAATGATGAATAATACCTTCTTTTTCTTCTTCTGTGACTTTAGCAGTTCCTATATCCATCTGTTTATAAATTTGCATAGAGTCTCCACTAATAACTTCTCCATTGAACTTTTTAGCAAGAGCTACTCCCATTTTTGTTTTACCAACACTTGTTGGTCCAATTACAACAATTACTTTTTCCATTATACGACCCTCTTAAACAATTTTTCTAATTCATATGCTGAATAATGAATAATCGTTGGTCTTCCATGTGGACAAACATAAGGATTATCACAACGCATTAAATTATCAACAATTGTTTGCATTGACTCAATTGATAGATGACTATTTCCTTTTAAAGATGCTTTGCAACTTAATGTTGCTATAGCATGTTCTTGTAAAGAAAGTAAATCAATTTTATTATCTTTTAATATTTGTTGAATCATATCTTCAATAAATAAATGTTCATTAATTTGATTCATCCACATTGGCAGTTGTTTAATAATAAAACCATTACCAAAAGGCTCTAAATCAATGCCAACTTCTTTTAATAAGTCTTTTCTTTCTTCAATCATCATACATTCACTTAAAGGATATTCAACTGTAATAGGTACTAATAAATCTCTCATTGTCATATCTGGATGACTATATTTTCCCAGAAAATATTCATAATTGATTCTTTCTTGTGCAGCATGTTGATCTATCAAATACATTCCACTATCATCTTCACCTACAATATAAGTTCCATGAATTTGTGCTTTTACAAATATTTTCTTTTTCATTTCTTTTAAAGACACTTCAACTTTTTCAAGTTGGATAGGTTCTTCAACAAGCTTTTCTACAGGTTCTGTTATATATTCATTTTTTTCTTCATGTACAAATAGTGGTTGTTTTTTTTCTTGAATAAATGAAGCTTGTGGTTTTTCTTGAACTTTTGTAGGAATTTCTTGTCTAAAATCAATATCTAGATCCATTTGATCTAGTTGTGGTTTAAAGATTGGTCTTTCTTCTTTAACTTGATAGGTTAAATTTACATTTTCTAAAGTTTTAGATACCGCATCAAAAATTAATTGTTTTAATTCGTATTCTTTAGAAAACTTAACTTCTAACTTGCTTGGATGAACATTGACATCCACTAAATAAGGATCAATTTCAATATTGATGACTGCAATAGGATAACGATTATCTGCTAAATATTTACGATATGCTTGATTAATAGCATCGATTGCTACTTGATTTTTAACAATACGATAATTGACCATCGTAACAATATGATTCTTACTTGCCCTATTCACTTCAATTTTTCCAATAAAACCTTCTATTTGAAATTCATCATTTCCAGCTTTTAAATTCAACATATTTTTAACCACAGATAACCCATAAATCTGATGAATAACTTCTAATAAATTTCCATTTCCATTTGTTTTATAAGTCATCTTATCATTATGTATTAAAGTAAAAGCAATATCTGGATGAGATAAAGAAAGTCTTTCTACATAATTTTGTATATGTGCAAATTCAGCATTGACAGATTTTACATATTTTAATCTTGCTGGTACATTTTGAAAAAGCTTTGAAACAGAAATATTTGTTCCTCTATTAAGATCACTTTGTTTTTGTTCAATAAATTTACCAAATTCATAAATTACTGTTGATCCTTGACTTCCATCACTGGTTTTTAAAACAAAACGAGAAATAGAAGCAATGGAAGGAATAGCTTCGCCTCTAAAGCCTAATGTTTGAATACAAAATAAATCTTGATCATTATAGATTTTACTTGTTGCATGTCTTGAAAAACAAAGACATGCATCTTCTTTATCCATTCCTGATCCATCATCAATAATTTGAATTAAATTCATTCCTCCTTCTTCTATAATAATATCTATTTTAGAAGAAGAGGCATCAATACTATTTTCAACTAATTCTTTGACAACATTTGCTGGTCTTTCAATGACTTCACCAGCTGCTATTTTATTTGCTAAAATATCATCAAGTTGTTTTATTTTCATAGGCCACCTCTACTTTACTAATTTCTTTAATTCGATTAAAGTTGACAAAGCATCTAATGGTGATAAAGCCATTGGATCAATTGTCTTTAAATATTTTTCAACTTCACTTTCTTTTTCAATAACTTGAACTTGTTTTTCTTCAATTAAACAATCTTCTACGTTATTTTCTTCAAGTGTTTCTAATACTAAATTAGCACGATTGATTACTTCATCTGGTAATTTAGCAAGTTTAGCCACATTAACCCCATAAGATTTATTAGAACGTCCTTTTTTAATTAAATATTCAAATACTAAATGATCATTATCTACTCTAGCACTGGCATGAACATTTTGGATACCAAGACCTTTATCTTCTAAAAATGTAAGTTCATGGTAGTGGGTTGAAAATAATGTCATACAATGAATTTCACTGGCAATATATTCAATCATTGCCTGGGCAATAGCCATTCCATCAAAAGTTGCTGTTCCTCGACCAATTTCATCAAATAAAATCAACGATTTTTCACTAGCAAAACGTAAAGCATTATTCGCTTCTAACATTTCTACCATGAAAGTTGATTGACCACTAATTAAATCATCACTTGCTCCAATACGCGTAAAGATTTGATCAAAGATTGTAAGATTCGCATATTTAGCAGGAACAAACGAACCAATTTGTGCCATAATAACAATTAAAGCTACTTGTCTCATATAAGTCGATTTACCACCCATATTTGGCCCTGTAATTAAGACAACTGGTGAATTTTCATCAATTGAAACATCGTTAGGTACATATTTACCATGCCCCATGACTTTTTCAATGACACCATGTCTACCTTCTTTAATATCCATGATTTTTTGATCATTAAAGACAGGTCTTACATAACTATTTTCACTTGCTAACATTGCAAGAGATTGATAAACATCTACACGCGCGATAATTTTCGAAACATCTTGAATCAAATGGACTTCTTTTTTGATTTCATTTCTAACTTGAGTAAATAAAACATATTCTAATTTTTGAATTTTATCTTGTGCCGATAAAATCTTACTTTCCATATCTTTTAATTCAGGCGTAATAAATCTTTCTGCATTCGATAAACTTTGTTTTCTTGTATATTCGAATTCATCTTTAACAAGATCTAAGCTTCCTTTTGTAACTTCAATATAATAACCAAAGACACGATTATACCCAACTTTTAAGTTTTTAATACCTGTTTTTTCTCTTTCTTTTTGTTCAAAATCAACTAACCATTGTTTTCCATGATCTCTTAAATAACGTAATTCATCTAATTCTTCATTAAAATGATCTTTGATAATATTTCCTTCTTTAATCGTAAGAGGAGGATTATCAATAATAGCATCATCAATGAGTTTTGTAATATGTGATAGATCAATGATTTGATTGGCTAATTGATCTGTTAAAGGTTCATTGAATGAATAAAGTTGTTGTTTTAATTCTGGTAAGACTTTTAAAGAAGAAGCAATCCATTTTAAATCTCTTGCATTAATGTTTCCAAAAGCAATACGACTTGATAGTCTTTCTAAGTCATAGATTTCTTTTAATATTTCTTTAATACTTTCTCTTTGAATAAATTGTTGAGTAAAGATTTCAACAATATCTAATCTTTCTTCAATGGCTTCTTTTTTTAAAAGTGGTCGATCAATATAATTTTTTAAAAGTCTTGCTCCCATTGCTGATTTTGTCATATCTAATAACCAAAATAAGGAACCATATTTTTCATGATCTTTAGAATTTTCAGTTAATTCTAATGATTTTTTAGTATAAAGATCCATTGTCATAAAATCTTGATTATTGATTTCTTCAATCATTTGAAGATGTTCCAAGTCTCTTTTTTGTGTTTCAATTAAATAATTTAATAATAAAGTAGATACTTTGATTTCTTTTAAATCTTTTATATTATGAAAAATATCTCGATATTTTTCATTAAATGTTTCATTATCATAATGAGATACCATAATTGAATCATTAAAGTTATATGTACAATCACTTTTAACAACAATTTCTTTAACTTCCATCGAAGCTAATTGATTATTTAAAAGATGATCCTTTTTATCAATATTGATGACTTGAAATTCACCTGTTGTAATATCACAAAAAGCAAGCGTATAAACAAAATCAAAAATCATCATACACGCGATATAATTATTTTTATTCTTTGTCATCGATTCATCAAAAATAGTACCTGGTGTGACAATTTGAACAACACCACGTTCAACAATACCTTTTTTTCCAGGATCTGTTAATTGTTCAACAATCGCGACTTTATGTCCATTATCTACTAATTTTTGAATATATCCACTCGCACTATGAAAAGGAACCCCACACATTGGAACTCTTTCTTTAGCGCCGGCATTTTTCCCTGTTAAAGCAAGTTCTAGTTCTTTAGAAACAATCATCGCATCATCAAAGAACATTTCATAGAAATCCCCTAATCTAAACATCACAATAGCATCTTTATTTTGTTCCTTGATACCTAAATATTGCATCATCATTGGACTGTATTTTTGTTTCATTTTTACACCTCATTCTAATTCGTTGATTATTATAACATAGAAAGAAACATCTTTCTATGTTATGAAATCGGGATTAATTTTCATTTCAAGTTCTTCATCATTTGTTTTACTTTCTACAAGAAGTGTTGTATTACCAATGATTTTTAAAGACATTTGTTTTTCTATTTCGATGTGCATTGTTTTATTTTCTAAGGTTGCATGGATACATCGAGGTAAGTATTGACTTTCAACAATAATTTGATCATTTTGACTGAGTTGATGATCTTTCATATTTAAATCAATAGCATCTTGGTAATGCACTTGTTGTTTTAATAAATAACTTTCATTTAAATGACTATACCAAATATGCAAATCAAAACTTCCTTCTATAAATGGTTGATGCTCCCTAATGATTCCTTGATATTGATGATTACAAATCCAACATCCTAGTATTTTATCAATCTCATTAACAACATAATCATATTTAGAAATCGTTTTTTTCGTTCCTTTTGATAAAGTTGCCTTGGTCATGATTTCATACACTTTACCAGCCATTTTGTCACCCCATATAACAATATGTCTAAAAATAAAAAAAAGACTTCAACGAAGTCTTATTTTTGTTCTTTAGCGTCTTTTAACACAACATCATGTGCGCCACCTTCAACAATTGAAGTAGCTGATACTAAAGTGATTTTAGCTTTTTGTTGTAATTCAGGGATTGTTAAAGCACCACAGTTACACATTGTATGTTTAATTTTTGATAATGATAAACCAACGTTATCTTTTAAACTTCCAGCATATGGTACATAAGAATCTACGCCTTCTTCAAAAGAAAGTTTAGCATCTCCACCCATATCATAACGTTGCCAGTTACGAGCACGAGCAGAACCTTCACCCCAATATTCTTTCATATATTGTCCATTAATTTGAACTTTATTTGTAGGAGATTCATCAAATCTTGAGAAATATCTACCTAGCATAATAAAATCAGAACCCATCGCTAAGGCTAATGTCATATGATAATCATGAACGATACCACCATCTGAACAAATTGGTACATAAATTCCTGTTTCTTTAAAGTATTCATCTCTTGCTTTAGCTACTTCGATTGTTGCTGTAGCTTGTCCTCGACCAATACCTTTTTGTTCACGAGTGATACAAATTGATCCTCCACCGATACCAATTTTAACGAAATCAGCACCACATTCAGCTAAGAATCTAAATCCTTCTGCATCAACAACGTTACCGGCACCTACTTTAACAGTATCACCATAATTTTCTCTAATCCAATCGATTGTTAATTTTTGCCATTCTGAGAATCCTTCAGATGAATCGATACATAAAACATCAGCACCAGCTTCTACTAATGCAGGAACACGTGTAGCATAGTCACGTGTGTTGATTCCAGCACCAACAATGTAACGTTTATTTTCATCTAATAATTCATTTGGATTATTTTTTCTATTTTCATAGTCTTTTCTAAATACGAAATAATGTAATCTTTGTTCAGCATCTACTACAGGTAATGAATTTAATTTGTTATCCCAAATCATATCATTACATTCTTTAAGAGATGTTCCTAAATCTGCACAAATTAGTTTATCATATGGTGTCATAAAAGTTTCAACTTTTGTATCCATTGATAAACGAGAAATACGATAATCTCTTCCAGTAACAACTCCTAATAATTTACCGTTAGCAGTTCCATCTGCTGTAACTGCCATTGTTGAATGTCCAGTTTTTTCTTTTAAATCTAAAACATCTTTTAAAGTTGATTCAGGTGATAAGTTTGAATCACTTGGAACGAATCCAGCTTTATAATTTTTAACACGTCTTACCATAGCTGCTTGGCTTTCGATTGATTGAGATCCATAAATAAATGAAACTCCACCTTCTTTAGCTAAGGCAATTGCCATATTGTCATCAGATACAGCTTGCATAATTGCTGAAACTAATGGAACATTTAGTGATAATGCAGGTTCTTCACCTTTTTTAAATTTAACTAATGGTGTTTTTAAACTTACGTTTTCAGCACGACACTCAGCTGATGAGTATCCTGGAACTAATAAATATTCATTAAAAGTACGCGATGGTTCTTCAAAGTAAAATGCCATTTTTTTATCTCCTTATTCTTTCTATATTTTTGAAAAATTATAATCCCCAAATTTAAATAAGTCAATAATAAAAAGAAAAAGTAGGTTTCCCTACTTTAAAGCATTATTCATTTGTTGATTGATTGTTTGTAAGATTTCATTCACTTCATTTTGTAAATATAAATAATTAACAACTAATGGATGATTTTCATAATATGCTTTTTTTTCTTGATATTCTTGAATTGTTTTTGTAACTCGATCATCCTGTTTTGCTTTTTGATTGACAATCTTTTTTTGTAATACTTTTAATTCTTTTTCTAATTGTTTAAGTTTTTCATCATTTAAAACAAGTTTTTCATACTTTTGATATTCTTGAACAACTTCTAAAGCTAAAATTTCTTGATTTAATTTTCTAGCCAGCTCTTCAATTCTAGTCAACTTGTTCACCTTTTAAAGCCCAAGTTTTTACTTCTGTGACTTTTACAGACACAATTTTACCAATATCTTCTTTACGCCCTTTGAAGTTGATCAATTTTTGATGTGCAGTATATCCTGTCATCATTGTTTCATCACGTTTAGATGGACCATCTACTAAAACATCCACAACTTGATTTAAGAAGCGTTGATTTTGTTTTAAAGCTTTTTCTTTAACAACTTCATTTAATCTTTCTAAACGGTCTTGTTTTTGTTCAAATGGCACATTGTCTTGCATTTTAGCAGCAGGTGTTCCTTCACGAGGAGAATAGATAAATGTATAGGCTAAATCGTATTCACATTCTTCATATAAAGAAAGTGTATCTTGGAATTGTTCTTCTGTTTCATTTGGGAAACCAACAATAATATCTGTTGTAATTGAACAATCTGGCATCACTTCTTTAATCATGTGGAAAAGTTCTAAATATTGTTCTCTTGTATATCTTCTACCCATTAATTTCAAGATTTCTGTATTTCCTGATTGTACTGGTAAATGGATATAAGGCATGATGTTATCATATTGATTAATGATTTCAATCATTTCTCTAGAGAAGTCCCATGGATGACTTGTTGTAAAACGAATACGTGCAATTCCAGTTTTAGCAACTTCTTCTAAAAGAGTCGCAAAATCATAGTCTTCTTCTAAATCTTTTCCATAACTATTGACATTTTGTCCAAGTAAAGTGATTTCTTGATACCCATCTGCTTTTAATCCTTTAACTTCTTCAATAATATCATCCATTAATCGAGAACGTTCTTTTCCTCTTGTATAAGGCACAATACAATACGTACAGAATTTATTACATCCATACATGATATTGACCCATGCTTTATGTCCATTAGCACGTGTAACAGGCGTATTTTCAATAACATCCCCTTCTTTAGACCATACTTCTACAACCATTTCTTTACTAAACATTGCTTCTTTTAATAAAGTTGGTAAACGATGAATATTATGTGTTCCAAAGATTAAGTCTATATGTGGGTGTTTTTCTAATATTCTTTTAATAACAACTTCTTCTTGTGCCATACAACCGCATAAACCAAAAATAAGATTTGGTTTTTTCTTCTTTAAGTTTTTAACATAACCTACTTTCCCAAATACTTTTTCTTCTGCATTTTCTCTAATAGCACAAGTATTTAATAAAATGACATCTGCCTCTTCGATTTCTTTAGCAGCTGTATATCCCATCATTTCAAAAATACCTGCTAATGTTTCACCATCACGTTCATTCGCTTGACAACCATAAGTATGAATATAATAAGTTTTTCCTTTACCTACACTTACCATATCACTAGGTATTTCAAAAGCATCTTTTAAATGATCAACTTGTTTTCTACTTCTTTTTTGAGCCTCTTTTAAATTTGGCCCTTTAAAATATTCACTATAATCTTTCATTTTTTCACCACATTTCTTTCCTATTATATACATAAAGTTATCTTTTGGCTAGAAAAAAATAAGGACTTATCAGTCCTTATCATTTTTATCTTATCCAAAGAATCCGTCTGGTTGAATTGAGAAGTATAATACTTTACCTTCTGGAGTTCCTTTAAATACTCCTTTACAATGACCTGCTGCTTCTTCAGGTGATAATTCAGTTTCACATTCAAATTCAGCTTTGATTCCTACTTTTTTAATATATTTACATGATACTTTATCATCTGAATATCCATCAAAGAAATCAATAATTTTTTGAACTTGTCCTGTTTGCATTAATAATTTACATTTTGCCATTTTAAAAAACCTCCATTTACATGTCAGTATTATACAATGAATTTTTAAAAAAAGAAACCCTTTTCACTAAAAATTAACGTAATTCTATTACAAGTCTTAAGGCAGTAATCCTTTTATCATCGACCATTAAATCATGAAAAGAAGGAATACAGATAAGCTCTTTACCTGTCGGTATAATATATCCTCTAGCAATTGCAATTGATTTAATTGCTTGATTAAGTGCTGCTGCACCAATTGTTTGAATCATAAGTTTATCTTGTTCCCTCATTAATGATGCTATTGCTCCTGCAACGTGATTAGGAACAGATGTTGAAGATACTTTAATTATTTCCATATTTTTGCCTCCTAATTCACTATATGAATTATCATTAAAAAAATAACAAAAAAAGCATCCTAAGATGCTCGATATAGGTGATCATCATTGATCAAAACTCTTTCAATAGAGATAGGTTGGTGTTTGTCATTAAATTCAATCACGACACCTGCAAACTGTCCTGAATTTTCAGAAATTAAAAATTTTGAACTTAAACCTCTCATACGCGTAATCACACTATCTAAATCACACCCTAAAGAACTTAAATAAGGTCCTGTCATTCCTACATCAGAAATAAATGCTACTTTTTTATCAATAATTCTTTCATCTGCTGTTTGTACATGTGTATGTGTTCCTAAGACAGCTTGTACTTTATCTTTACAATAATAAGCTAAACCTATTTTTTCACTGGTTGCTTCTGCATGAATATCAATAATATGAATATCTTGTTCAAGGCTTAGATAATCATCAATATGATCAAAAGGATTCGAATAACGGTTATCCATAAAGACACATCCAAGTGCATTGGTTACTCTTATTTTTGTACCTTTAACATTAAATACTCTTGTATGGACTCCTGGTAAAATACTTGGTTGATTGAAAGGAACAACAAGGCGATCAGCTTCATCAATAAAATCAAGAAGTTCTTTTTTATCAAAAGTATGATTCCCCATTGTCATACAATCAACACCTTCAAAAGTAAAGAAATCATAATGTTTTCTATTTAATCCTTTACCATGTGTCGCATTTTCAACATTTGCGATTACAAAATCAATTTGATAATCTTTTCGAATACGATAAAGATAATCTTCTATCATTTGTCGTCCTACATTTCCAACGATATCTCCTATAAATAAAACTTTCATTTTCTTTCCTCATTTCGTAAAGACATTTTAACATATATAAAAAAAAAGGGAATTGATTTCCCTTTTATTTTGCAATTTCACTCGCACGAATTTCTCTTATAACAGTAACTTTAATATGTCCTGGATAAGTTAATTCTTCTTCAATCTTTGTCTTAATATCACGTGCAATCTTATGACTTGCTAGATCATCCACTTTATCAGGTTTTACAACGATACGAATTTCACGTCCTGCTTGAATTGCATAGACACGATCGACACCATCAAAGCTTTTAGCCATTTCTTCAAGTTTTTCAAGTCTTTGAATATAATTTTCAATTGTTTCACTTCGACTTCCTGGTCTAGCAGCTGATAATGTATCAGCAGCAGCTACTAAAATAGAAATAACACTTGTTGCTGGCACATCCCCATGATGTGAAGCAATTGCATTAATAACAGTTGGATGTTCTCCATGTTTTTTCGCGAATTTTGCACCTAATTCAACATGGCTTCCTTCCATTTCATGATCCATTGCTTTACCAATATCATGTAATAGACCTGCACGTTTAGCTAATTGTTGATTTAATCCTAATTCAGCAGCCATAATTCCTGCTAAATGTGCAACTTCTAATGAATGTTGAAGCGCATTTTGACCATAGCTTGTACGATATTTTAATTTACCAATTTGTTTAACAATTTCTTTATCAATACGAGAAATACCTAATTCAAAAATTGCATTTTCTCCAGTTTTACTAATAACTTCATCTAATTCTTTTCTTGTTTTATCAACAACTTCTTCGATTCTTCCTGGTTGAATACGTCCATCTCTAATTAAAGTTTCTAATGATAAACGAGCAACTTCTCTTCTTACTGGATCAAAGCAAGAAATCGTAATTGCTTCAGGTGTATCATCAATAATTAAATCTGCACCTGTTGCTTGTTCGATTGCTTTAATATTACGACCTTCACGTCCAATGATACGTCCTTTCATTTCTTCACTTGGAAGATCAACAACAGTTACTGTTCTTTCAGTAACTTCTTCTTGAGCGTATCGATTAATTGCATTGGCAATAATGTCTCTAGACATATCAGCAGCTTTACTTTTAGCTTCTTCTTCTTGTTCTTTTATGTAAGCAGACATTTCTAATGAAATTTGTTGTTCAACTTGTTTGAACAATTCTTCCTTAGCTTCTCTTGCTGACATAGCGGCAACTTTTTCTAATTCAACAACTTTAGAATCAATTTTATCTTTTAATTCAGCCTCTAATTTATCTATTCCAGCTTCTTTAATATCTAATTGTTTAATTCTTTGTTCAAGAACGTCTTCTTTACCTTGAACAGCAATATCTCTTCGTTCAATACCTTTTTCACGTTCTGAAAGATTATTTTCAAGTTCAGTAATTTCTTGTTTTTGTTCTTTAATTTCTTTTTCTGCTTCTAATTTTAATTCATAAGCTTGAGTTTTAGCATCTAAAATAGCTTCTTTAACTAGATTATCAGCTTTACTCGTTGCATCATCAATAATCTTTTGAGCACTTACATTAGCTTTTGAAATATTTAGTTTTGCATATACAAAATAAATAAGAACCCCAACAGCGACAGCTAGAACATAGGATAAAATAGTGGCAATATTTAAACCTGGCATATTCCACCCTCCATTTTCTCTATGCACATTTTTTATGATTGATTATCCAATCATTCACCGGTTGTTTCGGTTATAATAATTAATATTTACATAGTCTTTACTATGTTTATTAAACGTGTTTTGCGCACAAGTATATTATATGTCAAATTACTTATTTTGACAATAACAAGTTAAAAAGAGGAATTTTTACAATTCCTCTTCTTCTACAGGCATTAATGAAGCTTTAATTGCTTCCGTAATTTCATTCATTATATCAGGATGTTCAACAAGATATCGTTTTGCATTTTCACGTCCTTGTCCAATCTTTTCACCCTTATAAGCATACCAAGCACCGGATTTATCAACAATATCTTTATCAACTGCTAAATCCAAGACTTCACCATCTCTTGAAATACCTTTACCATAAATAATATCAACTTGTGTTGATTTAAATGGTGGTGCCACTTTATTTTTAACAACTTTGATATTGACTTTATTCCCAACAATTTCCGTACCATTTTTAATTACTTCACTTCTTCTGATTTCTACTCGCACAGAAGAATAGAATTTTAAAGCTCTTCCTCCAGTAGTCGTTTCTGGATTTCCAAACATAACACCAATTTTTTCACGTAATTGGTTAATGAAAATAATTGTACAATCTGTTTTATTCATAACCCCTGAAAGTTTACGTAAAGCTTTAGACATCAATCTTGCTTGCAATCCCATTTGTTGATCAGCCATTTCGCCATCTAATTCCACTTGAGGAACAAGTGCAGCAACAGAGTCAACAACTACTAAGTCAATAGCTCCAGAACGTACAAGTGTTTCAGCAATTTCTAAACCTTGTTCACCACTATCTGGTTGCGAAAGAATCAATTCATCAATATTAACTCCTAGATTTTTAGCATAAACAGGATCAATGGCATGTTCGGCATCAATAAACGCAGCTGTACCACCTTGTTTTTGCACTTCAGCAATCGCATGTAATGTAAGTGTTGTCTTACCACTTGATTCTGGACCATAAATCTCAATAATTCTTCCTTTAGGATAACCACCTATTCCTAAAGCCATGTCAAGTGTTAAAGAACCTGTTGGAATAACAGCCACATCAACAGCTGCACGATCTCCAAGCTTCATAACAGAACCTTTTCCAAATTGCTTTTCAATTTGTTTGATTGCATCATTCAATGCTTGTGCTTTTTTAGCATCTTTTGTTTCTACTTCTTTTTTTCCAGCCATAAATAATACCTCCTATTCCTATATATGCTTTATTTTTCATTTTTTCTTTTATTTTTTTAAAATTTTTTCAATTATTTTCTTTTGAGCAAAATCTATTGCCTTTAAAGCAATCTCTTTTCGACTACCTTCTAAATTTAATTTATAAACAACAACATCTTCATAAGCAATACCAATATAGACTTCTCCTACTGGTTTTCCTTCCATTGCATCCGGTCCAGCATTTCCTGTAAAAGAAACACATAGATCAACATCTAAAATACTTTTACCATTAACACACATTAAAGTAGCAATTTCTTTAGAAACAACACCGTACTTTTCAATCAATGGATGTTCAATTCCTAAAAGCCTTTCTTTCGTTTCACTTTGATAAGTGACTAAAGAACCCTTATAAACCTTAGAAATGCCAGGAATATTTCCTAGCATTGTCGCAAAATTTCCTACTGTAAAACTTTCTACAGTTCCAATAGAAATATTATTTTTTATTAATAATTCAGCAAGTTCATTCATTACATTGACTCCGTTAACATATCTTTACTATCCATAAAATAATCAATACCACTTACTATTGAAATCACGCAAGCAATCCATACACTTATTTGACCAATTGGTAAATGAATGATTGAAAAAGGAAAATCATTTAATAATAAGAATATCACACTGATCATTTGTGTCACAGTTTTTAATTTTCCTAAATATTTTGCTGCAATAACAACTTGTTTATTAGCAGCCACCAAACGAATGGCATCTACGATCGTATCCCTAGAAATCATAATAATAGGAATAATGATAGAAATTGTTCCATCACTTGCTAGTAAAAGAAAAATCGTATTAATTAATAGTTTATCTGCAATCGGATCAGCAAACTTACCAAAAGTCGTAATTAATTTAGATTTTCTTGCAATTTGTCCATCAAAATAATCAGTTAACGAAGCAACTGCAAAAATAATAAAGATAACAATATTAACAAGTGAAATATCAGCATTCAAAATATGATACATAGGTACATTGATTCCAAACGTTGCATAAGGAAACATATAAATAAGAATAAGAATTGGAACAAGGATTATTCTTGTAATCGTTAATTTATTAGGTAAATTCATTATTTGACCATCGTTAATTTAAATGTTCTTACTCTACCATTAGAGCTTGTTCCATAATGATCATTTTCTTCTAATGGAATTTTTTGATCATTAATATAATAACGATGTCCTAAGTTCCAACTATATGAAAATTCCAAATATTGGAAATCATTCACATTAAATTCTAATTCAACACTTTCACATGCAGAATCATCTTTTAAAGCATCCGATGCTGAAATATTAGCAAGATTACTACTATAAACACCTTTTTTAAATGTATCAGTTTGATAACTGTTAGGATCACCATTAACATGTAGATCAACAGTTGTCGCAAATGTAAAGTCTACCTTTAATTTAAAAGTTTCTTGATCATATCCATCAGGTAATTTAAAACTATAATCACCATCAGCATTTTTAGTAAAAGTTATTTCAGTAGATGTTTGTTCATCTTTTTTCGTTGTATCAGATTTTGTTGTTTTCTTTTTATCTGTTTCTGTTGTTTTCTTCTTTAAAGTTTCACTTGTTTCTGTTTTAGATGTATTACTATTTTTAAATGATGAATCATTTGATTTCATAAAGACAAATGAATATCCAAGTACAATAATAATAGCAATGACAATAATAATGACAATTGCATATTTAACATATCTTAAGATATAGTGATCTTCATAAACTCCCTTTCTTGTCGGTTGTTTTTTAGTTGGTTGAATATTTTTTACTTTATCTACAAAAGTAACAGATCCTATATCTTCTTTTTTATTTTCTAAATCTTTTAAATCAGCCTTTTTAATTTCTCTCGTAATTGCATAATAATCATCAGCAATCGTCTCATCTATTTCTAAGTATCTTGCTATTTTTTTAAGATACATTTTTACATATAGCTCGTCTCCAACAAATCGTTCAAAAGCACCGTCTTCTATATCTTTAATGATATTAACAGATAACAATGTTGCTTCTGCGACTTCCTCTATTGTAACGCCTTTGGCAATGCGGGCTGCTTTTATCTTTTCACTTATTTTGTCCATAAAGACATCCTCCTTTACACTTAGGCATAATTAAACAAATAAATTATAGCACAAATGTTTTATTTGACAAATACAAAAGCTCATTTTATTTCTAATATATTATATACATAAAAAATGTCTTTTTTATGTCCAAAAAGAAAAAAAAGCTTAAAAAAGCTTTTTTATAACGTAATAATTCCAAATGTTGATAAAATATAACTTAATAAAATAATTAATAATGTTGGAATACAAATATATTTCATCACAAAATTATAGACTTTTTCTCTTTTAAAAGCAGATGATATTTTAATTTCATCTGAAATTGTTTTTAATTTTGTTACAAAAATAATTAATAAAGCTGTACATAACGCTGAAATTGGCATCATACATGAATTTGTGACAAAATCAAAGAAATCTAATAAAGTCATTCCTAATGGTTGAATCCATCCTAAAACACCATAGCCAAGTGAAATAGGAATTCCTAAAGCTAACATTTCAATAATCATTGCTAAAGCTGCTTTTTTTCTAGAAATATGGAATTGTTCCATTAAAGTTGCGACTGAACATTCCATTAAAGAAATAGCTGATGTTAAAGCAGCAAATAAGACAAGTAAAAAGAATACACCACCAATAAATCCACCTAATTGAAGTGAATTAAATACTTTTGGCATTGTAATAAACATTAAAGACGCTCCAGCATTTAAACTATCTTTTCCTGAAAATGCAAAGACTGCAGGAATAATCATTAACCCCGCTAAAAAAGCAATCAACGTATCCATAATTTCTACTTGAGAAATTGCTTTTTCCATATCAACATCTTTTTTCATATAAGAACCATAAGTAAATAAAATTCCCATTCCAATCGATAAAGAATAGAACATTTGCCCCATCGCAGCAATGACTGTCATAATACTGAATTTAGAAAAATCAGGAATGATATAATATTTTAAACCTTCAATAGCCCCTGGTGTCATTAAACCATAAATTGAAATAAAAATAGCTATCACTACTAAAATAGGCATTAAGATCTTACTTACTTTTTCAATTCCTTTTTCTACACCTTTAATAACCACAATAAAAGTTAATACTGCAAAAACAACTAACCAAAAAGCTGGACTAATTGGATTAGCAATAAAATTTGAAAAATAGGTATCTTGTGTCAAGATTTGACTTGATCCTCTTAAATATTCAAATAAGTATTTACATACCCAACCACCAACAACACAGTAATAAGGAACTATCAACATTGGAATAATTGAATTCAACCAACCACCAATCTTTAATTTTTTTGCTCCTAAGATTTTATATGCTTTGATTGGATTGTTTCCGGTCTTTCTTCCTAATGCTGTTTCACTTACAAGTAAAGCAAAACCAACTGTTAACGCTAAAATAACGTAAGTAAATAAAAAAGTACCTCCACCATATTTAGCCGCAAGATATGGAAAACGCCAAATGTTTCCTAATCCAACAGCCGAACCAGCAACCGCCATAACATATCCTAAACGGCCTGAAAAACTTGATTTTTTATTTTTTTCCATCGAATTTCCCCTTTTTAACATGTAAAAAAAATTATATTGAAACCTCATAAAAAGTCAACTTTATTGTGAAATTAATAACAAATTTTTCTTTTTTTACATTTTAAAACAAAAAAACAGCCCTCATTGAGGACTGTCTTATTATTATAATAATGATTTATATAATTCTTTGATTTCTTCTACACTTGTATCTCTTGGGTTACCTGGACAGCAAGCATCAGCTAAAGCAGATTCACTTAAGAATTGTAAATCTTCTTCTTTAACGATTTCTTTTAAGTCAGCTGGAATACCAACATCTTTAGATAATTGTTTAACTGCATCTACAGCTGCTTTACGATATTCTTCTTGAGACATACCAGTAGTATCTACACCCATTGCTTCTGCAATGTCCTTATATTTTTCACCAGTATATGGTGCATTATATTCCATAACTGTTGGTAAGATGATAGCATTAGCAACACCATGAGGTGTATCATATAAAGCTCCAAGTGGATGAGCCATTGAGTGAACTAATCCTAAACCTACGTTAGAGAATCCCATACCTGCAACATATTGACCTAAAGCCATACCTTCTCTACCTTCAGGAGTATTTTCTACTGCACCTCTTAATGATTTAGAAATAATTTCGATAGCTTTGATATGGAACATATCTGACATTTCCCAAGCACCTTTAGTAATATAACCTTCGATAGCATGAGTTAAGGCATCCATACCTGTAGCAGCAGTTAATCCTTTAGGCATTGATGACATCATATCTGGGTCAACGAATGCTACAACTGGAATATCATGTACGTCTACACATACCATTTTACGATCTTTTTCAACATCTGTGATTACATAGTTGATTGTTACTTCAGCAGCAGTACCAGCTGTTGTAGGAACTGCAAAGATTGGTGTACAAGGATTTTTAGTTGGTGCAACACCTTCTAGGCTTCTTACATCAGCAAATTCAGGGTTTTTATCAATAATACCTACTGCTTTTGCTGTATCCATTGATGAACCACCACCAATAGCAATCATATAATCTGCTCCAGCATCATGTAATGCTTTAACACCTTGTTGAACATTTTCAATTGTTGGATTCGGTTTGATATTAGAATATAGTTCATAAGCTAATCCTGCTTTATCTAATAAATCAGTAACTTTTGCTGTTACTCCAAATTTTACTAAGTCTGGATCTGAACATACTAAAGCTTTTTTGAATCCTCTTGCTTTTGCTTCTTCAGGAATTGATTCAATTGCTCCTTTTCCATGATAACTTGTTTCATTTAATACAAATCTGTTTGCCATAATTAAATCTCCTCTTTTCTAACTACACATATTTTAGTATCATGTGAAAATAAAAACAAGTTACACATAAGGCTATGTGTAACATTTCACAAGTTTTATTTAAAATATTTTTATAATATGTCATAATAATAAACATGGAGGAATATCATGAAATATTATGCTGTAAAAAAAGGAAGACATCCAGGTATTTATACTACTTGGAAAGATTGTCAAAAAGAAGTCGATCATTTTAAAGATGCTAAATTCAAAAGCTTTGATTCTAAAAAAGAAGCTTTAGCCTATTTAAAACAAAATAATCAAAAAAGTTCATTACATTCAAAACAAGAAACAACAAATCAAAGAAAACAAAATAAAGATAAAATATCATTAAGTAAAGATCAATATAAAGCTTATCAACAATTATTATCTGGAAATAATGTTTTTTTAACAGGTGGCGCAGGTACTGGTAAATCTTTTGTTTTACAACTTTTTATTAATGAAATGGAAAAACAAAATAAAAATGTTATTGTTTGTGCTCCTACCGGTATTGCTGCTATTAATATTCAAGGTGTTACTATCCATCGTTGTTTTCAAGTATCTCCAGAGCCTCAAGTAGTTAAACATATTAAAAAAGTTCCTCAAGTGGTAAAAGAAAGTGACATTATTGTTATTGATGAAATTAGTATGTGTCGTATTGATCTATTTGATTTTGTTGTAAGAACAATTATGAAAGCAGAAGAAAACTCATTATCTCGTAAACAAATCGTCGTTGTTGGAGACTTTTTCCAACTACCTCCTGTTACTACAGATAATGATTTAGAAGTATTAAAAGAAATTTATGAAAATTATCATAAAGGTTATGCTTTTGAATCAACAAACTGGCAAGATTTAAATTTTCAAACAGTTGAATTAAAACAAGTCATACGACAAAAGAATCCTGAATTTATTCATGAACTGAATAAAGCACGTATTGGTGATTATTCATGTGTTCATTATTTTAATACGCATTGTCAAAAGACTCTTTTTGAAAATGGTATTATTCTTACAGCAACTAATAGAAAAGCTGAACAAATCAATCATGATAGACTTTCCAAAATACCTTATAAAGCTAAAGTCTATCATTCAAGAATTGTCGGTGATGTTAAAAACTCTGATAAACCTACTCTAGATGAACTTCATTTAAAAATTGGTGCTCGTGTGATGGTTTTAATTAACGATACAGAACAAAATCTTTATCAAAATGGTTCATTTGGAAAAGTTTATAAATTAGAAGATGAAAGTGTTACTGTTATTTTAGATACAAATAAAACACTTGTAACCTTTTGTTATCATGAATGGGCCATAGAAAACTATGTACTTTCTAAAAGAAAAGAAGGAGATATTGAAGATAATCATTTATCTAAAGAAAAAGTAGGTGCTTTTTATCAAATTCCTTTAAAACTTGCTTACGCTATTACAATGCATAAAAGCCAAGGTCAAACTTATGATCAAGTCAATCTTATTCCTTATTCATTTGATAATGGCCAACTCTATGTTGCCTTAAGTCGTGTTAAATCGATTGAAGGACTTTGTTTAATTAATCAATTAAGACAAGAAAATCTTATTTGTAGTCAGGAAGTAAAAGACTTTTATCATATTGGTTCATCTAAATCAAAAGACAAGCTAATCTATGAGTTAGGTAAAAAAGTTTTAAATAGTCATTTAACTTATCCAAAAGAAATACAAGATTTAATTGAGTATATTCATAAAATGAGTTAATACGTAATCATTTAAACTGTTGATCAATAAAAAATCAATTCTTCAACATATTCATAATTATGATCTAATTAATAAATATATGAAAAAGTCTGCTTTCTTAAGTATAATAATTATTTAAAAATCTATCAAATTACAATTATTGGCCAAAGCGGCCAATAAAATAACCGTAAAATAAATACGGTTGAATTTGTGACCTTTTTTAGTATGATAATTATAAATATGGACATATTTTTAAGAGAAATACTCATGAAAGAAATGCATATTCCAAAACTAAATAAAGAAATCATTAAAATCCTATAAAAATTCAAATTGACAATCTATACTCATATGATACTCTGGTATAGAGAAATCCGAAAAGGATGAAAAAGAACCTAGACGTATAGCCTTGGTTCTTTTTTGCATTCTTTTGTCATCTCTAGATACTCATAATCTCACCATTTTTGTATAATATTTATGATTTTTAAAATTTCTATAATTATCAATGATGATTTATTACATTTCTATCCATTATTTTATTTGGCATTTGCTTATAATTGTTTATCAAATAATCCAATTACTTATATACCATTTAAAATTAACAAAATTTTAAATGGTATACGTATATCTTATGTAATTATTATTCTCCTTTATTAATTTTTAAATTTTTTACATCTTTATAAGTTATTAATCCTTGATTCATATTAATAAATTTATATTGATTCGTATTAAAAATATATTCTCCTCTATCTTTTTCAAATGAAACCACTAGAAATTTTCCTTTATACTCAGACAAAATTACATATTCATTATCATCAACTGTTATAAACTCATATTTTGTTTTTTGATCAATTGTAGATGTTATTTGAGATATCGAACCAAACAACAAAATATTCGAACACATTCCAAAAGAAAATAAAAAAATAATAAGAACTATTTTTTTATATCGTGCTGTTTTTAAAAAGCCGTTTATGTCATATAAAAATAAAATAGTAAAAAAACTAAATAGCAAAAATACCACAGACATCACATTTCTATATGTATTTACTAAGTAAACAATTCCATCTAAAATAAAATCTCTATAATTATAAGAAACTATAATATTTAAAAATAAAGAAATAACCACCCATAAAGACATACAACATAAAAAAATAAAAATATATTTTATAATTCGATTAAAAGTTTCTGACGAACTATAACAATGTTTTTTTATAATTCTTGGGGTTAAACATATAATAATAGCAATTGAAGTTAACAACAACCAATATAATTTATCATTTAAGTTATAACTAAAATAATACTTAGGAATACCATAGAATCTTTCACAACTCGCTTGATAAATAAAATCATTATAAACCGTTTTAAAGAAGTTAAATCCAACCGTCACTATTGTAATAATTGATACTATGATTGCTATTTTTTCTTTACCAATTTTTTTAATATATTCTTTTATTATTTTCTTTAATTCATTCATCTCTAACCTCTTTTCAAAATAAATAATTTTATTATTCATTAATTCCATCTTGCATAAGTTTATCTATTCATTAAAACCATAATTTCAAGTAATCTAGCGCTACAATTTATCATTATACAAATTTTCTACTACTAAAAATATTTTGGAAAAAATTCATCAAATACAATATCTTCAATTTTTCTTTTTATATCCCTTAGATTTTCATAAACTACAAGTCTTGCTAGCTCGCTTTCTATATTTTTATAATTTACCTTTTTCCCATAATTTTGTTCTAACTCATTTATTAGTTTTTTTGCATTTTTTTGAATATAATAATTTTTTTCATCATATTGTAAATTTTCAAAATAATACACCATATCAAATCTAGATCTTAAAGAATTGGGTATGTGTTCTTGATATATTTCTTGTGTCATATTAGATGTAAAAATAATTATATACCCATTAAGATCATGTCTATTTCCATGTCTATCTGTAAATACTCCATCTTCTAATAATTCATAAAAGAAGTTGTATATGCTTGGTGTTGCTTTTTCAAATTCATCAATCAAAATAACTTTTGATTTTGATTTTTTTATTTTATTTATAAGTTCTCCACCTTCTTCGCAGCCTTTATATCCTAAAGGAGCACCAATAAGACTATTAAGAACACCTTCTGTCGAATAATTACCGAAGTTAATTTTTATTAAATCTTCATTAGGATACATTTTTTTAGATACAATTTTTGCAAATTCTGTTTTTCCAATTCCTGATTCTCCACAAATTAATATAGATAATATCTTACGATTACCCATATTATTTAAAAAAGAATATTTCAAAAGATTTTTTTTGAAATCATTTTTAAAAATGTCATGACCTATTAATTCACTATTTATATTATCAACAATTTCAGAAATTGATTTTACATCTATCTCATCCATTTCTGCTTCTAATCGTTCTTTTTGCTCCTCTAATGGTATTGTTTTTTTAAATATAAATGGTACTTTTTCATCTAAAATAAACGCACAATCACTTCTTAAGCAATAATTTCCATCATAAAATTTTGCTAATTTAAAAAAAAGAATTTCTACTTGTAAAATCATATCACTCCTAAAATTTACAATTTCTACAAGTGATGAAATATCAATAAAATCAATATTTTCCTTCTTGACTTTTTCTTTTATTTTTTCTAAAGAATAGAAAATAGTCAATCCATTATAGTCATTTAAAAGTTCTCCAATAGAAACAATTCTTTTTTCACTATAACTTTTTATTAACTGAATACTATCATATACATATATTCTTTGTAGATGTTTATAATTTGATAATTTCATTCTAATGTATTTATTCCTTTCTTTTTATATTAATTAAAACTTTTTTGATTATTTAGAAATCTAAAAAAGTCTAGTTAATATTTATTTCTTGAATTATTGCTATCACATCAATTAGTGAATTCATTCCTTCTAATTTATTATCATTAATTTCAAAAGGATTATTTTGTTCTTCAGGTCTTTTTGAACTAGATTTCATAATTTCAGTTTCCATATTTCGAGAAGTATTATTGTTTATAGACTGTTTTACCAACTCTAAAAGTTTTAATGATGTACCAATCTTTTTTGAAAAATCAACTTCACCTCTATATATTCCAATAATACTCAACTTGCCTAATTGTAAATCATTTTGATGATAACCGTTTTCAAAATTTTCATTTGAATTATATGGTAACTGAATAATAAAGCTTTTTTCATCCATTTTATTTTTCTTATATTTGAATGAATAATCAATAGTAAAATCATCTATCATCATTTCAAACATTTTATTATAATTAAGTTCTACGCCATCCGTTTCTTGATTTTTAAACTTACTTTCTTTCAAAAAATCTAAAATCATTATAGTATCATCAATATTAAGTTGTTTTAAATTAACATCTTTAAAAAGAACCAAATCTCCTTCTTTTAATTCACCACTTGAATTTTCTTTAGCAGTATCGTAAATCTTTCGTAACATGATGGACTTTGTTGTTTTTATATCAAAGTTTTCATATACCTTATTATGCAAACTTTCTTCGTTAGAATAGCCTATTGTATTTGAAAATACATCTTTTTTTCCTATGCTACCTGAAATACTGTGTTTTAACTTTCTTTCTGAAATATGTTCTCTTTCAATTGTTTTCATTATTTTATTATCAATTAGCATAGCAATTTCATGTGCCTTAGCAGTATTTAAGTAGTACAAATTAAATAAATTATTAGTATTTTTACTATTTTCATTTATATCATTTTTTGAAGTATTTTTAACTATTGCAAAAATTAGCAACAAAAACATACAAAAAACAAAAGAAATAGAGCTATATTTCTCCATAACTAAACAAAGTAGCATTTTATTGCTGATTGTGCAATAAAATGCTATAAGTGCAAATATATTCAATATTTCAATTGAGAAATAATAAATTATATCCTCCTTATCCTCACTTTCTTTTTTTAGAAAATTATAAATTGAATATAAAAGAATAGGAATAATGACCCAATAGCCTTGTAATCCTATCAATCCAATAATTTGATACAAAGTAATATCAATGAAAAAAAATATAAATCCAATCGCGAATGTACAAAAAATACTTTTTAATTTTAACATTCTTTTTTTCCTCCCCTGGCTATGATATTCAACTCATTTATAGACATACTTTTAGAAAGCAATATTTTAAAAGTCATTCAATTTTTAATATCGTAAATAAAGTTCAATATATTCTTTCCAAATCTGTTCAACCATTTCTTCTACAGACATAAGACCATTACTTCCAAATCCCATCATAGTTTTTAATCCTATTTTTCCATCTCTATACTGCACTTGATACATTCCATTATATGAATTACTAGATATAGGATTATTTGAAATCATTATTGAATCATTACCCCCAAACATACTTCCTAAAGAATATTTTATTTTTCTAGTAGTCTGTCCGTTTTTGTAAAAATGATAAATAGTATTTCTTGTATCAACATCTTCTATTTTAACTTTTATCATTGGGTTATTCTTTTCAATTTCATGACATTTTTGTTTTAACAATATTCTTCCTGATTTATAGCACTGATTTACATAAGTATCAATTTCTAAATCCGTAGGTTCAGATGAAACAGTTGGCAATATATTCACACTTTTTTCACATTTGTTATCATCCTTTTTTGCCACTAGGATTTCTCTATCATACAATACTTGCTCAATTGCTTCTTCAATTCCATCTACTAAAGGATTATTCATATCTGCAACAGTATCTATAAAATCAGAAATGTTTGATGCAATATTTTGATAATGCTTTAAATCATTTGATAAATTTCCTAAATTTTGGGTATTAATCCCATCTATTGCATTCTTCAACTCATTAAACTCATTTTCCCAATATCTTACATACTTTGCCTTATTAATAGGGTTATATATTCCCTTGTCTAGTACAACAGGAAATATTTTGTTTCTATATTTTCTATCTCTTATTGTTTCTAAAACTTCATACATACAATTTGAGGACTTTAAATAATTTTCAGAAATAATCAAAATAATATATTCCATATCATTAAGCGATTGCATATATTCTTTAATACTTCCCCAATTTTTTATATCTATTTTATCTCTATGCAACGTGATACTGTGATTTTTTTTAAAATAATCGTATATCTTATTTGCAATTTCATCATCTTTCCAACAATATGATAAAAAAATATCCATTTTCTTTTCCCTCCCTATACTCTATAAATTGTTAATCCCATTCAATTTCTTGTTCTGCCATATCGTAGATTGTATTATTAAGTTCAACATCTACTTTATTAACAAGCCATCCACGTACACGACAAAGATTTATAAAATCTTGAATACGATTGAATCCATTAATTTCTTTCAATGTCACTACAACGCCAAATTTCATACCTAATCCAGCATTATCATCAAGTCGTTCTTTTTTTCGAATCATTAATCCCCAGTTCCCTGCTCCATATACTTTTTTTGAACGTGCATTGGAATTTAATTTTTCGCTAATATGTTTTACATTATCCCATTTGCGATACATTTTACGCGCGTTTGTTTCATAAAGTTTTTCACCATTTTCATCACCTTGAGAATTATTGTTAATTGCCTTAATAGTTACTTTACCATTTCTTTCCATAACTCTACCAAAATGGATATCCATTTCACTACAAGTATAATCAACTCCTTGATTACGATCACATTTTGGATAATAAGCTAATGTTGCTCGTGCTATATAAGGAAATCCTTTTTCGTCACGAGGAACAGGTATATTATGAGTAAATGTTTCATAATTATTGACCGTACCTGAAAGAATGAATTTTATTTCATCTTCATTTGTTTTCAAAATATCTTCTATTTTTCTAGGAACAATACCAAATCCCACTCTAAAAGTATGATCATCTCTTCTATTCCATCCAGCAGCAGAATCAATTAACAATGCTTTAGCAACTTCTCTAGAAAATCCCATTTTATGTATTAAATAGGCCATTTTACGAGAAATCCATGGAGCTGCATAAGATGTCCCGATTCGCCCCCATTTTCCTAATGGTTCACAAACATCTATTGCTTTGTCAACATCGCCACCATAATAGCTTACGTCTGGTTTATGAAAAAAAGAAAGCACAGGTCCACATCTTCCATAAGAAGCTGGTTGATTTGAAAAATCGACTGAATTTACAACAATTGAGTTAATAGAATCTGCAGGTGCCCCTATTTTCATATTTTCTTTGGTACTTCTTCCTTTATTAGTTCCAGCAACAACAAAAACAATATCATATTCATTTTGTAATCGATCAAGAAGTGCACCTTCTGGAGAAACAAAGTTTTCTTCTATTTCTAACAAGGCACCTAATGATAAATTCCATACTTTTATATCCGTATTTTCTTTAACTATTTTTTCAATATTTTTTAATACCGATATTGAACTAAATTTACCATCTATCGCTACACCAAAATGGCGAACTTTAAAGCGACCACATCCATCATCTAAATTAGGATTAATAGCTGGACCATCCACAATAATAGAGCATACTGCTGTCCCATGTTCTTTATCTACAGGTCTTATTTCAATGTTAGAATCTACTAAGTTCCTTGAATCAACCCATTTAGTAAAATAAACTTGTTTGTCAAATTGAGTATCAATAACTCCTATCGTTGGTTCATTTGTTGGATCAGGAATCGTCATTATTTCTTCGTCATAATGATTATCGAGAATATCTTCTTTATTCCATTCTGATATATCTGAAACACTCATCGCAATTAAATAAGGCATAGATTGTTTTAAGATATCTAACTCTTCTTTTTTTAAATGGAATGTCGTGTCATCCAACATTTTCATTTTTCCTAGATTAATACCAATAGATTGTAATAACTCAATAGAATCTACCCCTGTTTTATAGATTGTTACAATTGAATCTTTAGGAGATTCTTTTAAATCTGTATCAATATCAAAATAACTCACATAAAAACAATCAATAATAGCATTAGCCAATCTATAATTTTTATAATTAGATCCAGCTATACCATTCTTACTTATTTGAATAAATTCATCATTAGTAATGATTCCATTAAAGTAAGACATTGTATATCTTTCTATTTCACTTAACAAATCAATAGTATTTCTTAAGGCTTCCAAACTAATAAAATGAGTAAATACATGACATATATTTCCATTATGGTGTTCAAACTTTGAACCTCTTATAGAACTATTTGTACTTTTTCCACTTTCTTTTAATAGTTCTTTTATACGATGACTTTTAGCAACAACACGATCATAATGTACACTTACAAGTGCACCTTTGATATCAGTATGATTATGCCAAAATTTTTCAATTTCAACTAATTGAGATATTAACGATCTTATATGCAAAACTTCAACCTTTTGCCCTTTAGGCAAAGAAGCAGCACCTCTACCTTTAAATTTACTAGATTCAAATGTTCCTTTTAGTTGTAATATCTCATTCATTTTCTAGTCCCCTTTCAATTCTCTAGATACACTACTTTTAGAAATTCCTGTAAGAATCTCTATTTCACGTAATGTAAATCCTTCATTTTTTAGTTCTATAATATCTGTAGGCATTTTCCCTTTAGCCGCTAAATAAAGACGTCTAAAATAATCATATTTATCTTCTATATTACTAAAGATTACAGATGTTTTAATTATATTTTTTAATTCTCCTGGATAAGGAAGAGTACCATACAAAGAAATAATTTTTCTAAATAATTTCTTATTTTTTTCGGCATTTTTTTGTTTTTTTAGAATATCATCTAGTAATTTTTCCCCTACTTCCATAAGATCTTCATCACTATAATTATTAAAATGAATAATATAGTCGAATCTTCTAGACATGGCTTTATCAAAATTTTCAAATAAGTTTGTTGTTGCAATGACAATTGCTCTAGATGATAAATTATCCAATCCTTTTAATAAAGTAGATGTAGCTCTTCCCATTTCTCTTAGATCATGACTATTTGTACGATCTAGAGCCAATGCATCAATTTCATCAAATAAAAAAATAACATTTTCTTGTTTACTAAAAGAATTTATTTCTTTAAATAAAGATATAATATTTTTTTGCGTTTGACCTAACTTGCTATCAATAATCATTGGAAAATCAACCATATAAACTTTTCTATCAAGGATCCTAGCAAGTTGTTTGACAGCCTCAGTTTTTCCTGTTCCCGGCGCTCCTTCAAATAAAAACTTATTAACTTCTGCTTTATTATTAATCGCATTAGCAATACCAATAAGTTCTTGGCTGATGGTTGCTGGCAAATACAATGATGTTGAATTTAAATTCACTTCTTCAAGAAATTCAGATTCATAATTAAAATTTTGCGTATAAAGTATATTTGTATCTGACATCAAAGCCATAATATATTCTGCCAACGCATTATCCCCGCTAGCATCAAATTCATTAGCAATACCATACACTTCTTCTCTAAACGCATTTTCGTTACCTTCTACATGATATCTTATTAAGTTCACTATATCCCTTTTCTTCATTCTACTCACCCTCATCTTTTCATTAGTATGATACCACATTGGGACACATTTGTATATACTGGGACAAATATTTATAAAATAAATAAAACCTATATACTATTTAGTTAATAATTAAAATAATATATAGGCAATTATCGAATTATTTTCTCATTTTTTTATTTTTAAAATATTTATTTATCTTTCTCATATATTTCTCACTTTCCTTAGAAACTTTTCCTGTACGGATAAATTCTAAAGTAATATTATTTGCAGTATTTAAATGATAATCTATATTCATTTTTTTAGATTTGCTTTTAATTAAATCAGTTTTAAAAATACGATTATCAATTCTATTAAAAACTGAAGCATGCTTTTTATATACTGTACTAGATGTTGCTTGTACAGCAATGTAAATAATAAAACTTAAATAAATATAATTATTATCAATAGAACTATTTGCATTTCCAAGTTTCTCAATACTACTATAAGAAAGTAATAATACATATAGAATATTAATTATCTCTTCTATCGGAAACTTTTTTATAATTCCAAATGTTTTATTATAAATTAAGATAAATAAAAATCTTTCATCATTACTCATTATTGTATAACATTTTAATAATAAAACTGATCCCGGATAAAAAAGAACAATAGACATTGTAAATAAAAGAAATTTAATTTGTACATCTATTAAATTTTTTCCAAACATAAAGCAAACATTACAAATAACCAAGATCAAAATTTTCAAAACATCTAAAATAATATAAGAAAATAGCACAAGAAATATAAATGCTAATAAATAATTATGCATCTTGATTAATATTTGATAAATTATTGCAATAACTTTCCTTGTTTTAATTCCAAAATTTGTTTTTTTTACTATAACAACAATTAATGCCATAAAAACAATTGGGATGCCACCTATTAATACCCATAATGTCATTTTTATTAAAATATCATATACTATATCTATAATAAATTTTATATCAATCATAAATTTCTCCTTTTTATTTTTTTATTTTAATATATAAAATTTAATTATGATTAGAGAAAATAAAATTTTAAAACCCATTATCTGGATTTAGAAAAGTTTTTTAATAAATATGATTTTTCTTGTAATATTATAATGTAGTTTTATATATAAAAATGAACCATTCAAAAGAGTGATTGGTTCATTTTATATTATTATTTTTTATAATGCATTAACAACATTATAAGCTTCTGCTGTAGCATCTAGAATTCTTCTAGGAGATGAAGCATCTCCTACAACTTTTACATCATATTTTTTAGATAATTCTTCAGCAAGTTCATTTCTTGATTTATATCCAGCTGCAATAACAACATAATCACATGAAACATTTGTATTTGATAAAACAACTTCGTGATTTTTAATTTCTTTTACTGTTTCACTTGTTTTTACATCTACTTGATACTCAGCAAGTTTTGCAAACATATGTCCAATAAATGTAGCTCCAATACCATCAGCAATATTATCTTTCATTTCTACTAATGTAACATGAGCTCCCTGATTTCCTAAATACTTACAAGTTTCAGTTCCTACTAAACCGCCACCAATAACGACAACATTTCCTTTTAATTCTTTTTGATTTTCTAATACATCTTCTGCTTGTAAAACAAATTCTTGATTAATTCCTTGAATTGGTGGAACAATTTGTTTTGAACCAGTTGCTAGAATAATTGTATCAGCATCAAATTCATCATCCACTTTTACTTCTTTATTGATAACTTCAATATTATATTTTTTCATTTGAGATATTAAATAACGATCAAACATCATAAATGTATCTTTTTCAGGTGGTGTAGATAGTGCTTTAAATTTTCCACCTAATTCACCTTTTTCATAAACAGTAACTTTCATACCTCTTTGAGCAGCTGTAATTGCTGCTTCCATTCCGGCAGGACCAGCACCAATAATTACTACTTTTTTATCAGATTTTCCTTTTAACTTACAAGTTAACTCTTCACCAGCTACAGGATTGACCATACAATGTGCAGGCATTCCTCCAAGTACACGATCAATACATCCTTGGTTACATGCAATACAATAACGAATATTATCATAATCATGTGCTTTAATTTTATCTATTAATAACGGATCAGCAATTAAACCTCTACCAATAGCAACAATATCTGCTTCATCATTTTCAACAACATTTTCAATTAAATGCGCATCATTTAATCTTGCTGCAACAATAACAGGAATATCAATTTCTGCTTTTAATTCTTTAGCAAAAGGTATAATGAATCCTTGAGGAATAAACATTGGTTGAATTGCATATTCAACAGCATCATAACATCCTGCTGATAAAGAAATAGAAGCTACACCCATTTCTTTAGCTACATGACAAACTGTTTTTACCTCTTCAAATTTCATTCCATCATCTACATATTCATCTACACTTACACGGATTTGTACAGGCACTTCCCCATTCACTTCATCAATAACAGTTTTTAAAACATCCATTGGATATTTGATTCTGTTTTCAAAACTTCCACCATATTCATCTGTTCGATGATTTGTATGAGTTGACATAAATGAATGTAATAAATATCCATGAGCAAAATGTACTTCTACAATATCATATCCTGCTTCAATAGACCATCTTGCAGCTTGTCTAAATTGTTCTTTAATACGATTCATTTATTCATGAGTAATTTCTTTTGGATGATTTTGTAAAATTCCACAAGGAATTGCTGAAGGGGCTAATGAATCTAATCCAGTAATGGCTTCACTTGCTTGTCTACCAGCATGATATAATTGTGCAGCCACTAAAGAACCTTTACTATGAATCGCATCTACTAATCTTTTATGACCAGCTACTTGTTTTTCATCAAATAATGATAATTGAGTTGGTAATCCTCTTCCTTCTGGTGAAACACCAATAGACCCTGGCATAATCATCACAATATTATGTTGTAAAAAGTAGCAGTTGATCAGGTCTGTCGGAACGCTTGTCAACCCAATCGGAACAAGTAATCAACTAGAATAGAATAACCAATTATAAAAGCACTTTAATAAATTTAGTTAAATTTATCTTCAAGAATACTTTTTGCATTTGAAATTGAATTTTTAATATCTTCTTTATTGATTTTATTCATACCATCTTTTTTGTTATATTTTAGTACCAACTCTACTTTACACATGTTATATAATAATCCAACCAATAATACTGTATTTTCTGTTAATTTCTTTTCTTCTAGTATAAATAAATTCCAATCTTTATGTCTAGCATATTTACAATACCCCTAAGCATTCAAATTTTTCACCTAGTTTTGTTAGAAAAACTTTTTCTTTTTTCATCAATTTTATATAAATTTATTTGTCCCATGCTATAATTCTCCATTATTTCATATGTTTAATAATATTATCAAACATGAAAATTAGTTAAACCACGATCCTATCCATCCACCTAAAATTAAAGATATAATTTGCCATAGTAACATAATAAGTACATTAGAAGTACAATATTCATAAAGTCCTTGCAACGAAAGACCATATTGTTCTTTTATACTAGATTTTGTTTTCAAAGATTTATATGCAGTTAATTCTAATATTTTTGAAAACACTTGTACTTTTCTTAAAGTAGATAGATAAACTTTAGAAAAATCTTTATTTTTGAAGGCTGCTGCCTCATCTTTACCACTCATAAAATCCTTATCAGTAATAGCATTTAATTGCATTATTTTTTTCATTTTTGGGTGTTCAACATAATGAGCACCATACAAATCATCTAAAAGTCTTGCTAAATCAAATTTATTTGCATCAGGTACGCAACATGGCTTACCTCCTAAAATTTGATATCTATGTTCTATTGCTTGAAATCCATAATTAGGATCTCGCATATTCCAATGAACCCACTTAACATTTTTGGCATCCTTTAAATAATCAAAATATTCGTCAAGCATTTCTTTTTCTAATGAATCATATGAACTTTCTATATCTTCTATTGAAATTTTCTTTCTTTCTGCAACTCGATGTATTGAAAAAGCAGTTGTTTGACCACTTTCCCAATCCAAAATTGCAATTGAATTTATACGTGGTGAATAGCCTTCAGAAATATCCGTGAAACTTCCACAAGAATAATGAATAAATTTAACAGAACTTCTATTTGAATTTAGTTTTCTTATTTTTTCATACGCATCTTTTCTAATATCGTTTCTCATAATAAATTCACCTCTTCTATAACATCTTAATATTACAATTAAATTCTTTAAATTTCCATCACCATTACCACTTACATATATTTTATAAAATATACGTCCTCCCGTATACACTACAGGCGGTTCGAAAACTCTAACTCATTGATATACAAAAAATTTTCTTCCCTCTTTTTTCTTACCCTCCACTTTTTCATCAATTTTGCGCGATACCTTATTTTCAATCTTATAATGATTTTGTCAGTCATCTTAATTCTCATTATATCTCTTATCGTTAACTGTTCGATTTCTCTCTTCTCAACGATAATTTCCAATTGGCTTTTTTCAAAATAATCTGGCTCGATGTTGACAATACTTTTGATATTTTGAGACCCTTATATTCTAATACTGGTAGACCGGCTAAGAATCAAATTCAATTCCTTCGTTCTTTTATCCTTATGGCTCATTTTAAATACTTCTCTATTAAAAAATGGGTTAATAGATTAAAAAAACAAAATGCTTTGGCTATCATTTGCAGTTTTGATCCACTTGATGTCCCTAGTTTCAGTTCACACTACGATTTCATTCACCTTCTTTTTCTTAAAAAGAAATATTCTCGTAATGATTTTATTTGCGAAAACAAGCCCTATAAAAACATTAATACCCATTCTAAACCTAAAAATGGTTCTAAACTGGAAAATTTTAATATGTCTGCCACTGATGAACTTCTTCTGTTTTCACTGATAACTGTAATTCTGCTGATGAACTTGAAGAAAAAATTATTCTTCAGCTTTTTAATGTTTTGGCTGTCAATTTCAGTTTCAACCATCAACTTATTGAAAAACATATTACCATTTCAGGTGATGGTACTTGTTTACATACCCATGCTTCTAAATATGGTACTAAGATTGATGATAACCACAGACGTTATTCTGATTTTGATGCCAATATCAGTTGGGATTCAGATTTTAATACTTTCTACTATGGTTATACTGCCTCTTCTATAAGCACCATTAATCACAAATACAATATCAATCTGCCTTTGTTTTTGTCTATTGCATCTACCTCTCAGCATGATGCAATCACTTCTATGACAGCATTGTTTCAACTTTGTGCAATTAATAATTTTATTTCTTTCGTTTATTACTGCCTTGATTGTGCCAGTGATAATGTTGCAACTCATAAACTATGTTACTCTCTAGGAATATTACCTGTTATTGACATAAACAGACGAAGTTCCAACAAAAATCTGTATTTGACTTATAAAGATATTTCAAAAAACGGCAGAACTATTTGTGCTGATGTATTTGAATGCATACGCGATGGTTTTGAAAAAGACAGAAACCGACATAAATTTAGATGCCCATTTGCCATTAAAAAAGAAAATACTTGTCCTTTAAAAGATAAATGTACTAAATCTAAATATGGGCGTGTTTTTCAAATAAAAGTAGAAAATGATCTTCGACTGTTTGGGGTGATTCAAACAATTCCCAAAAGTGGAAGACCATTTACAAAGATAGAACGTCCTGTGAACGTATGAATAATCGCATTCTCAACGATTATAAATTCAAGGACTGTTATATGCATGGAAAATATCGCACTTTCTTCATGCTTGTAATGATTGGAATAACCATTCATTTTGATGCTTTTCTCAAAGTTACATCTTTATAATAATCTAATTTTTTTAAAATTGCACTTAATTCTATTTTTTTCGCCTTTTGTTTTAAAATAGCATTACATCATTCCCATTTTTTTCTACCAAAATTATCACTTATTTCTCTCTAAGTTTTCGAACCTACTCCACTATGTTTAATAACAATTTATAAAATAAAATGACTTTATAATTAAAATTATACATATTCCATCATTTACAATCTATAGGTACTTACTGAACGATCATATATTAAACATAAACAACTATTTTTATACAAATTTTAAATATTTAGAGATAATGAGTAACTAAAAAATCGTGGGGATTTCTAAGTGTATTCAATATTTTAATGAAATGAACTTCTCCACCGTAACGAGTGGTCTTCTATTAGTGGGATACTCAACTGCCGTCATTTTCATTAACACACTGTCGTCACTCGATTAACATGGTGCGCGCAGAAGGCTGAAATATTCATGTTTTTATTTTCTTACATTATCTTTTATCCATTTTTATAGAAATTATCAACATGTTTTGCTTTTTATTTTATATAATAAAAATTATAATTTATAAAATACCTTATGATAAAAAAGTATCAATTCATAATATCTGATTTAATTTATTTAAAAAAGTATCTACTCTAGTCTATATTTTTTTGATTATCATTTTCGTTAATTCCAGCAAATTCATTTAAATTTTTAATCAGCCAATCCAATTGATATTTTTTTATTTTAGAATTACACGATACATCAGCATACCCTTTTATCTCTTTAACAAGATATCTTACTGTTTCTCGGTCATGATCAAACCCAAAATTTCTACTTATTTTTTTAATAAATCCTCTAAAATCATCAATAGTTTTATTATTACTATCATTTATTTTTTCTAGAAGAGAATTAGAGTTAACATATTTAAAAAATGCTCTTCGATGCATATATATTTTTTCTTTAGAATAATATATGCCTTCTAATTTACTTATCCAATCCTCATCATCACTTAAATCAATTTCTTTTCCTATCTGTACATCTTCCTGAACTGTAATGAATTCTTTTACTATTTTTTTATAATTTGAAGTATAGTTATTTGGAAATAAATCATTAAATGGATCCAATTCAATAGTATGATATTCATATTTATTTAAACAAATATTTCTTTTCATTATATCAAACATGTTATTATTTTCCTCATATAAACCTATACTAACTAATCTATAATAAAAAGAAATTAATTGTGGATATACTATATAATCAATATCATTTGATTTTAATTCATCGATTATCATATTAAAATGTTTGATAATTTCTTCATCTTCCATTAAAAAATAATTATTTCTCAAAAATGATAAACTTTCAGTTTTTTCACTTTCTATTGATTTTATTATATACTTTTCAACTTCACTTTTTATTAATGATACATTATAGAAACCATTTCTATTTACCTCATCAACAAACTTAAATTCGTACATATTTCTGTTTTCCATAGAAAATAATGAATCCTTATACGAAGCTTCAATATTATTTTTTTCTTGCTTTTCTGAAACCATATATTCTTTTTTATTAAAATAACAATTATTTAATAACTCATATAAAAACTTTCCCCAATTACTACTATTTTCAAAGTAATCAAATTGCATCTTCTTAATCATTTCTTTTAACTCTTTATACGTTTCCAGTGATTGAAATAATACTCTATAATTAATATTTTCTTCATTATCCAAAATTTTAATTACTTTACTTTTGTATTCTTCTAATTCCTCATCCTTAAACTCACTATTAATTACTGATTGTACATCTTGTTTAAATAAATATGTATGCCCTATTACTTTTTCCTTTATTTCATGGTATTTATCTAAATCTTTTATTTTTTCTTCATTACTAATTAAAATAAATTTACATTCTTCTTGTTCAGCAATATCACTTATACATCCTAATAATTCTTCTATAGGAATAGTACTTCTTTCTAAATCATCTAAAACAAAAATAATCTCTTCGCCTTTAAAACTCATAACTAATTTTTTTGAAATTTTAACCATAGAACCCGTTATTTTTAAAGCAGCATTAATTTTCTTTTGATTTTCTTCAGAAAGTAAATCAGAAAATGCCGAAATAACATTTAAAGAATCATCAGCTATATTATTATCGCTTTTAGATTTGCTAGATAATTTTAATTTAGCTAAATTAAATCGTGAGCATAACAAATCAATACTATTAATTCCATTTAATGAAATATATACCATATGCTTATTAACATTTCGTAATTCTTCTTTTACTTCATCGTATAAAACTTTTTTAACAAAATATGTTTTCCCTGCGCCCCATGGCGCATTTATTAAAACAGCTGAATAATAGCATTTAGGTGTTTTTATGTAATGTTTAATTGCATCTATCAAATCATTTTGATTCATTATTCTTTCCTTCCTTTAAATTCATTCATAATATCCTGATTAAATTTTGAAAAACTTCTTTTTAAATGATTATCCCGATAGCCATAGAGATATTGATTTAATTTTTCTTCAGAACTTTCATTAAACATTTTACTTATTTTTTTATTGTAAATGGGATCATACGCCATTGATTTCAAAATAATTTCTTGTGCATAGTCTTTTGATTGTTCATATCTCTTCTCTAAATGAAACAGATCAATTTCATTAAAATCTTCATCGGACAATTTATTTTTATCAATTTCTATTTTGAAATGATCTGATTTTCCAAATAAATAATCTAATTTACATTCATCATCAAATGTTGTCTTAAAAGTAATATTACTCTTATATGATATATCGTAAGGGTTAATAATTTTCTCATTTTTTTCTTTTTTTAATCCATTACATACTCTACAAGCAGGAATAAGATTATAAAGACATATCATTAATTCCGGATACTTGCTTTTACTATAGTAATGATCTAATTCACCTGTAAATTTTCGCTTACCATCCTTTTGATAAGTAATCATACCAATTTGATTACAGTAAGGACATGATAGAATTTTTAATTCCTCTACAATTTTTGCTGCTTGTGAAGATCTAAAATTTTCATATCTTTTTGTTAAGTAGCCTATTGTTTCTTCTTTAAGAAATATCGTATTATTTACGTCACATTTTTCTTTTACAGCCTTCAATCTTTCAGTATCCATTAGTAAAAAATTAAATAAATCTTCTTCATTGTATTCATTTTCTCCAAAAATTATATTTTTTAATTTTTCATCTTTATTAATCGTTTCTTTAAAAGGTTTAAGATATTTATTGAACCAACAACGATAAATTCTTTCTATTTCTTCTTTTTGACCTTTATCTATTACTATCCCTATCATTTTCTTCTAATATCCTCATTACTTGTTTTAACTTTTCATCATCTTCCAAATTTCTAATTTTGTTAATTAATGTATCTTTATCACTTTTATTGATATCATGTTTAAAACAATAATCGTCATATAATTCTAATAATTTTCTTTTTACTCTTTCTTCGTTAATCAAATCAATTATACTTTTTATATTTTGAAGTCTTTCACGTTCAATTAATTTTGGACTTCTTAAGTCTTTAATAATATCTTCTATTTTTCTATATGAATATTCTCCAAAGGTATTATCCATCATAAAAGAATTCATTAATAAATAATATATATTTGTTGCAAATGTATTTTTTACTTTTTCAACTTTTTTTTGTAAATTATCTTGTCTATCTAACAAATAAACATTGTCTGGTAAAATATCCGTTACAATGAACGGTGAATGACTGGACATAACTATTTGAATTGTTCCTTTATGTTCATAATTATTTAGCGATTCTAATAATTTGAATAAGAAATTTCTTGCTAGTTCTGGATGAAGTGCTCGATCAGGTTCATCTAAAATCAATATTAAATTATCATTTTTTGATATTCGGTTATAAGCATCACATGACTTAGCAATAATATCTAAAAAAGCTTCATATCCTTCAGACATTTTTGGAAAAGATAGATCCATTATTCTTTCAATGCAATTATACTTCCTTTCTCTATTTGCATAATCATAATATCGATCATAACATCCTAACAATTTTAAAATATTTTCATCAACATCTTTAGTTAAGTCAACAACAATTTTTTCTTCTTTAAAATATTTATTTGGTATGGCTTTTAAAGTATCTATAAGTTCAAAAATCATTGTCCTATCACATATATCATATTCATCTTTTGTTATACTATCTATATTGTCCATGATATATTCTATTATTTCTCTTAAAGAATCTAACCTACTCAAGTTTGCTTGATTTATTTTTATTATCAATTCGCTGTATTTTTCATCGAAAGACATTAATTCTTTTTGTCTATTTTCTAGTTCTAGCTTTTGTTTTTTATCAATAAAATCTTCATGTTCTAATAATTCTTCATCATGTTGCTTAACTGCTTTAATCCACCCATAATACTGTTCAATAAAATAAAATATGATGATTTTCTTACAAAAATTAAATATATATTTTCTCTTATAACTTTTGAAAATCTCAGGAACCTCTAAAGATTTATCTAATTCTTTTTTATATTTTCTCAACTTATCTTTTTCTAAATTATCATCGATATCAGCTCGAACATTACATTTTATTGTTAATTTTGATTCTAAAAATCCATTTTTTAAATCTTTCATTATATCAACTAGATATTTACATAAATACTCATTGTGTTTTAAATTAAAGTAATAAACTCTTGAAAACATATAGGCTTTTTCATCTATAAGATCCGTTTTTAAGCGAATATTACGATAACTTGATGTTATATATGCATAAATATTTTTCCCCTCAATCCCATGTCGGGGTAACTGTTGTTGAAGAACATTGTCACGATATTTAAATTTATTGTCTTTCAAATAAAATATTGTCCCCATCGATTTTTTGTACGTTACTCTCTTATAGTCATCATTTCCTAAATCTAGATTTGCAATTTTATATGGTCCTTCTAAAAAGTCTCGATTTATAAATTCAAATGCGAAGTAATTATCTACTAAATGATACATAATAAAATAAGAATACTCATTTGATCTTTCATCTCCCATGTTTCTACTATAAGTATCATCCATCCTATCATTTCGTGATAATCCTAAAATATCTAATAATGTTGTTTTTCCAGATCCATTTTTTCCAAAAAACATTGTAACATTAGTAACGTTATCTCCATAATAATCACCAAATATATTCTTTGTCTCCTCGAGAAACAATTCATTATTTTTTAAAGTAACATGATAATTTTGTGAAAAATTAAATTCCTGTTCACTAAATAATTCATCATACTTACGAACATACAAATAAACAAGTTCCATCTTATGTATTCCTCTCTACTTCTTATATAACTTCATATAAATCTCCATTAGAAATGGTTTCAGCATTTACTCCTAATCTTTTCAGTGTACTTTTCATTACTTCATTTGGTTTATCTCCATAATAAAAACAATAAAATTTAGCATCCTTGTTAATACAATTTAGAACTTCAAAATCAGCATCTCCAAGTGAATGTCCTAAAACATAAACCTCATCATATTTTTCTTCCTTTAATCTCTCTTTTACACTTTTTCTTAATGATAATGTTTCCTTATTTTTTTTATCCAATAAATCGAATATTTCTTTTTCTTTTATATTATTTGATTCTTTTATATTATTAAAAGCATTAACATAATTTTGATTTAAATAGTCATTACCATTACCATCATCTATGTAATATTTCATTTGTTCTTGATAATCATATTTATCTTTACAAGGTATATCAGTTGGATATGTGTCATCTATTACTGTTTGTTTATATTTTTGTAGTGATTCTGTACCTATAAAAATATCCTTATTTTCTAAAACTCCATGAATATGAACAACATTATCAAAACGATATACTTCCTCTACTAATTTTGTATAATTAAAACTTATAACTAGATTCGTATCTTTTAAAATCTCAGTAATCTTTTTTGCAGGTTTCAGCTTTCTTAAGCTTAAAGGATTACATTCTTTGTTCATATATATTAAAAAATTGTGCTCAAAATCATTTAGTAAATTAACATCATTTAATATTTTATTAAATTCACCATTAAAATAATCTGATTTATTCGGCGTAAAATAATTAATATCTTCAGTATCATCAAGTACATATTCATCTATTTTATTTTCTAATTCTTCGCTTAAAAAGAAAGTATCTCTATCTTCCATCGTTTTAATTAACAAATTCTTAAAATTATCTTCTATATTATTCCAATTTGGCTCTTTATATTGTCCTTTAAATCTTTTATATTTTTTTGGATATTCCTTATTTGAGCCAATAAAATCACTAAATCTTGTTTTAAGTCCATGACCCAAATCAAAACCATTTCCTATAATAACCAGTCTTTTCATAGCAACTATTCCCTTCAATATTTTAAAACGAAACAAATTTTTATAACCTTATTTTATCGTCAACAAATAATAATTTTCTTAGATAAAAACTATAAATAAATATTTTTATATTTGATTTAATCCTTAATCAATGTATCTCTTTTTTATATTAAGAAATCTTTCAGTATTATTTTTTGAATTACTAGCCAAATAATTAATTGCCCTTATAATATCATATGTTGAATATCTAATATTTAATCTACTTTCAATTTCCGCAATCATTTCATGATTAATCGTATTATTATTAATAATAATTCCATAATCTCGTAACGTTTGTAAAATAATTTTTTGTTCATCAGTAAATGCCTCGTAATTGCGTATTCCTATAATCATTTTATTATATCTATCAATAAAATTTTTTATGCACTCTATTACATTTTCACCAAACATCCAATCAGGATATCTTTGAAATAGTTCATAACCAATATTTGCTACAGGAACAATATAATTTTCTAATGACGAATATAAAAAACGCATATAGTAATCCATTATTTCGGTATCTGTTTTTTTCTTTACCTTATTATTTTTTTTATCTTTAAATCTATAAAACTTTATTTTGTCATCATAAGTTTGCAAATATCTTTCCACATTTCCTTCATAATAGTAATACTGTAAAACGCCACATATACATTTAGAATCAATATAGGCCCATCTATATTCATCAAAAATCTTTACTGCAATATATGGTAAACTTGAAAAATTACTATATATTAAATCATTTTGCAATTCTTCTAATATTTTTGAAATAATATTTAAAGAAAAATGATATTTTTTTCTAATATTTTCATAAAATTCCTTTTCTATATTATATTTTTTGCATAATTGATCTATTGCATTTTCATCATTACTTTGTTCTATTTCTTTTAACTCTTCATCCTTAGAAATTGATAAAGAAATCGTAATTTTATTTTTTGTCAACTCCTCAATATTTTCAGTAGAAAAGATATGTCCTATTGGATATATTCCTAGCCTTCCTGCTCTGCCAATTGTATTCTTTAATAAGAGTCCTTGCATTTTTTTCGTTTTACAACTCATGTGTATAAACATATTTTTACAAGGTGTGTTAATTCCCTCTGATATAGATTGTGTTCCAAGCAATAAATTATAATTTTTATTGCTAATAAATAAATTCATCATTTTATTTTGAATATATTTTGGCATTTGCCCATGATGAACTAAAATTCCTTTTTTTAATAATTTTATTACAGACCATGCTGGATGATATTCTCGTTCTAAAAATTCAATAAATTCATTATCATTTTCTTTAGAAATACTTTGAAAATTATCTATTGATTCATTAATGTCATTTGGCGAATCAAAATACACAATTGTTTTATTATCACTTGCTTTTTCATAAACAACATTATAAAAATTAGTTTTATCAATAACTTTATAAACCTTATCCACAGAATTATAATCATATTCTAATATTTGAAATTCATATTTTTCAAAACCTATAAAATTGGCATTCGGTGACAAAAGAAATACTTTTTTACTTAAATTAATAATTGAATCCAAAAAAGTTTCCGATAGTTTATAAGCTCTTTGATTTTTTGTAGTTTCTTCTAACTTGTATGCTTCATCAATAACAAATAAATCTATTTTTTCTACAATGCTATTCCTTATTTCTAAATACTTTTCCTGAGTTCCAATAAATAATAATTTTGCATTCTTTTCATTCGTATCCATTGTTGATTTTGTTCTATCAAAAATTCTGTAGTCAGAAAAAACTCGATTAGATTTAAATGAATTTTCTAATTCGTAGGCTAATGCATTCGTTGGAACAATATAGATAATATTTTTGGGTTTTGTTTTGTAAATATACTCTTTAACAATTAATGTCTTACCAAATGAAGTTGGTGCTGATAAAATACATTTATTATATTTTTTTAAATTATTTAATGCTTCTTCTTGCTGAGGAGCAAAATATATTTTCTTGTCCAAAACATGTCCTACTTGTCTACATTCATTATTTATATACATTATTTTTTCTACTAATGATTTACTTACATCTTCATTAAAATATGGTGTCAAATCATACATTCCTAATGCCAGATCACTAACCTTTTCGCCTTGATCTATTGCCATTAGTAATTCTTTTCTCTTATCATTAAATTTATCCATTTGTCTTTCTCTCTCCTGCTAATTTCTTTTTATCTTCTTCTGCACGAGTTATAATTTTTTCAATTAGTTCCTTTTTATCATTAATTGGCAAATGAAATAAAAATACTTCATATTTACATTTTGATACATCTGTGTTTAAATTTTTATTTATCTTATTTTTCAAATCATCAACAGAAAAGTAAAGACTATTATAAAAACCTTCCTTTAAATATGTATCTACTCTTTTTAGCGAATTATGTAAGACAAAACCTGCAAATATTAAATTTTGATTTACAAACTCTTGTAGCGTTAACTCCATTATATTATTTGTACATAAATTTTTTATTATGATATCTTCAGATTCTTCGTTATATTCCGAATTTCTTTTAAAACTATCTATCTTATTTAATATCTTTTTATTTTTAAAATCATCAAAAACAGCTTCAATACCTTCTTTAAAACTTCTATAAAACTTTGCTTCACCTAATACTAACACACTATTTTCTCTGTCAAACATACAAGCATCCACACCGCTATGTGTATCATTTAATGTATTCGTAACATCAAGAATTCCTGTAGCAAGTTCATAATTATTAATGTCTCTAAAAATAAGAGTCAACATTCCTTCTGCTAAAAAAGAATAAAAATTTTTATTTTGACTCAGTGAGTTTTGGACATATGTTGTTAAATCAATGCTTCTATCATTAGGAATAAATCTATTAAGTATTAAACGCCTCATACGTGTATTTAATTTATTTTGCTGAAACATGAATTTTAAATTATTATCATCAAAAATTATATTTGGTAAATAGTTTTCTATCTCAAGTGGATCAAAAACAATATTGTTAATTGCTACTAAACCATAACTTGTAGAAATTATTTGCTTTTCGACTTTATTTTTTAAACAGAATTTATTCATACTATTTACTCCTCTTATAAGACTATTTAATTAAAATGCGATATCCTTTTATTATATCTTCTAAATATTGGAAAAAAGATATGTATTTTTTTAAACTATTTATCATATATTTATATTATCTCTCTATCGCAAAAAAATGTATTCGCTTTCATTTCTGTAAAAAATAAATAGATAACACATATTATTATACAACTTGTGTTATCTATTTACTGTTTTCGTTCACGAACAGCTACTTTTCGTGCGTGAACGACATATATTTACTTTTATTTACATTTTTTTCTTAATACTCCATTACTTATCAATATACCTATTAAAAAACCTAAACTATTATGAATAATATCATCAAACTCAAATAAACCTCTACATAAAACTAATTGCAATAACTCAATAGAAAAAGAAATACCAATACCTATCAATAATCCAATCTTCCAATCTATCTTTTTACCATATGATAACGGTAAAAAGATACCAATTGGTAAAAGCATAACAATATTTAATATATTTTCCAACAACAAATCATATCTAGAAGCTGTTCCTAATCTCCCTATAGGATGAATAATCTCTTTCCAAGACCAAAATACTTCTAGTTGATATTTTCTAGTACTTGGTAATCTAGAAAATACTGTCGATCCATAAACATGTAAAAGATAAATAATAAATAAGATACTAAAACACATTTGTGTTTTAGTTATCTTATTCTTTTTATAATATCTTTCTAATATGATAAAACTGATAATCATTACAATAATTATAGTTATTAATTCTATTTTACTCCATTTAGGATAATGAGAAATAATGGTTTGAAATATATCCAATGTTTTAACTACTAATATATTGTATATTTATACAATATACTTTTTCCTTTCTACCAACCTTGGTCATTATTTGTATCTTATTATTGTACAAGATACAAATAATGTAAATGATTATTTATCAAATATACATCTTTAAAAAGTTCTTTATCATTATGCAAATACATCATATAACCTCATTTCATATATATATCGATAAATTTTATCAGGATAGTATTTTATATAAAGATCAACATCATCTTTTTTAATATTTTCATCAACAATATATTTTCTTATACGATTTTCAAAAATATCATTTTCATCATCAGAATACTCATTTGCATCTTTAAGAAAATCTAGAAATTGTAGAATTTGATAATTTTCATTTGTGATTGGTACTCTTGACTTGCGAAGTATAATTCGTCTTCCTTGTAAATCGATTTCTCGTACCTTAGCACTTGCATTATTAGAAACAATTTCTATAGTATAAGGAACTTGTGTTGTAACTCCTAACATATTAGCAAAAGTATATCCCGAATAATATCCTTCAATATTTCCATTTCTACATACATATTTATATTTAGCTACTGTATCCACACTAAGAGGTACTCCACCTTTTAATCGACTTTGTTTAGGCAAATAATAAATTCCAATATCAAATCTCTTTATCTTTCCAACATCACACAAATCTTTCATCATCTTTCGAAGATTTCCATTTGAAACAGGTAAATCAATATCACAAAGAAAAATAGGTTCATTTGGTTGATAAGATTTAATTAAATATTCGTATAACATTGTACACCTCCAGTAACGTATATTTACTTCTTTAGTAACTTTTTGTTACAACAATTATAACTCATTTTTATTTTGTGAGTCAAATCTTGTTACTAAGTATATTTTACTCTATGCTTCTCTTTCTCATCTAACTCTTGTTAATAACAAAAAATCCTTCTTTGTTAAATAACTTATATAATTATTTTAACGTAAGAAGGATTGAATTATTCAATTGTAATAGCTATTTTATATGAATATGCAAATATAGCATCAACATCAACCATTCCTCTTCATAAAACCAATTGCATCCATTCAATACACGAATACTTTTGATTTAACTTTTTTAACAGTTTCAAATTAGATATTTAGATAATTAATTTTACCCTCTTTTCAAAATCTTATTGATTGGACTTTTTATTAAATTTTTCTCATAAGTATTCATTCCAAAAGTAAATAAGCATACGAGATAAACACATACATAGAACATCCCTACTATTAAGAAATGAATGATCGAATTAACGACTACTATTTTTGAAAGTCCTAAAGATAATAAGACAGCAACTACCACACATGGCATCAACATAAATATCTGTTTCCAAAAATAAAACATATCCAATTTAATCTTTGCTTGATAATACCAGTTCATTAAGATGATATTTCCTAATATCATTGTTAAACAGGTTCCTAATGCTGCACCTATTTCACCAAATAGCTGAACCAAAGGAATACTGATAAATACATTTCCTATTGCAATCAAAAAATAAATGATTGATCTAAATTTATGCATGTTCTTTGCCCTTTGTATTTCAATACCAAGATTTTGAATCAATGGAACTGTAACGGGAATAATCAATAACAGTGCTACATAATAAGCATTATCATAATTATTTCCTGCCCATATGTTAATAAAATACTGTCCTATGACTATAAATCCACCTATTACCATTGCAAGAATAATAAACTGTATTCTTCCTACCCTTGTAAACAGTTCTGTCAGTTCTTTATTGTTATTTTCATCCATGGCTACTATTTTATTGACCCTAGGAATAAATACCGATGAAACTGAAGTAGATAAACTCATATACATCGTATTGATTTGACCACCAACTGCATATATAGCTACTGCCGTTGTTCCACCAAATATTCCTAATATAAATTTATCAACACTCCAGTTTATTTGATCAACAATTAAATTTATAAAAATATAAAAACTGAATACACCTATTTCTTTGAGTAAATAAAAATTCATATTTTTAAATATGAATTTCATCTTTAATTTCTTTGTACAATACCAATAGTTGATAATAAATTTAGATACTGTAAGTGTTGTTGTGACAATAACTAGACTTATAGATTTATACCCCATCAATAACAATGGTAATGCTAGAAATGGATTCAATACAGTTTGTAATAATGAGATGACACGTTGAAAGAAATAGCACTCATGTGCTGTGACAAATGAATCAAACACACTTGATGGAAATGAGATAGCTAAATTGATCACCATCAAGATCATTAAGATTCTTGCTGTACTTATTTCACTTGCAGTTAAGCTTTTTGAAAACAGATTATTGACATTACCCACTAAGACACCACCTGCAAGTAGTGCAATCATCGCAATAACAGTAAAAACAATCATGAACATACCATTTAGTTTAGCTATTCCTTCCTGATCATCTTTTACTTTATATCTAGAATAAAATCTAACATAGGCACTACCAAATCCAAAACTTAACAGACCTAGATAACTTACTACTGAATATACTAACTGATATAGACCATATTCACTTTGCCCTAGTAATCTTAACATTACGGGTGTATAAACAATAGCTATAATATTTTGTGCTATCATACTTACATATGATAGCACTACTCCTATTTTTAATTGATTAGCTTTCATATAATTTTTTATTTTTGTTAATATTCCATATCCTTTCTTTAATTTTAATTAGTAAAAATAAAACTATCCTCTCCTTCCAGAAATTACATTCCAAGTACGAGGTAAATATTTTTTTAAAACTTCTGCCAATAAAAGTAATAAAATAATTATTATAATGGGTAGTATTAAAAATTCTAATACACTAAATATTCCACCTGAAAGATTCATTTTACTTAATATAATTTCACAAACTCTTTGTGAACATTGTAAAATAATAAGATGACTACAGCATAAAAAGAATGAATCATTCATCCAACTTTTTATCGATATCTGTGGTAAATGGTCAAAAACAAACCATAAAACACAAATATAGCATAAACGCCATGTATGATTAATAATGACATTTTCCATTTGCTGTTTAACCATGATTATATTTATTATGATTAATAAAAAAAGCATCACTAAACAAATTTTTGTTCTTTTTTCACTTTTTTCTTCTACTATATTTCTTAAATTTAATGCTGCATACGAACCAATACCATAAAAAATATATTGATAATTAAGCATTATAAGGCTATTTTCATTAACATTTATAGGTAATGTCATAATGCCTGAATAATAAAAATAACAATTCAATCCCATACATCCTAATAAAAATATTATTCCTAAATATTTATTTTTTAATATATAATAAAAAAATGGTGCAGTGATAGTAAAAATCATTAAATATTTCACAAACCATAAAGGACTAAATTCTGAATTAATCATTTGCAATAAAATCTTCAATATATTATTTGAAATGCTAATATTATGTATCAAATGTATCCTAACTAATACAATCATCGATATTGCATAAAACATATTCCACAAAATATATGGTATAAACAAAGTATGTATTCTTGATATTAATTTTCTTTTTACGTTTCTTACCTGATATGTTCTATAAAATAAATAACCTGATATCATAAAGAAAAATGGGACACAAGTTTCCAATAGTCTAAAAAAGAAATTATAGAATTGTCCCCCATGCTGTCCATTGCATATGTTGATATACTACACTGAGTGATAACAAAAATGATATTAGGCTGACTTTATTTCTAAAAGTAATTTTATCTTGCATATTTTCTTCCTAAAATTATCATGATATATTTATATGTCGTATTTTATAGGTTATATCATAATACCTGAATAATGAAAATAACCCTTCAATTCTATACACCCTATCAAAAATATTATTTCTAATATTTATTTTTTTATGTACTGTATAACAAAAAAGCTAAAAGTTTCTAATAATCCAAATAAGAAATTTTACTTTACATATTTTTCTTGTCGTTTGGAGGTGCGGACAATTTCTTGGACTTATTAATTAAGCTAAATT
>UMFM01026539.1_pt1 | contig 52198 bp, 53 predicted proteins | sample 1965011 | NCBI WGS metagenome assembly UMFM01 (sample SAMEA4836046, study PRJEB28245) | human gut metagenome | biome: gut microbiome; material: fecal sample | place: Denmark | collected 2008 | reverse complement strand
CGAGTCGTACATGCGCGAAGTGCCCTGCCAGGTCTGCCACGGACGCCGTCTGAAGCCCGAAGTGCTCGCTGTCACTGTGGACGGAAAATCCATCTTCGACGTGTGCGACATGCCCGTCGTACGCGAACTCGCCTGGATCAACGGCCTGAAACTCGAAGGCTCGGCACAGCTGATCGCCGGCGAAGTGCTCAAGGAGATCAAGGCCCGACTCGGCTTCCTGAACGACGTCGGCCTCGACTACCTGACCCTCTCGCGCGCGGCCGCCACCCTGTCCGGCGGAGAAGCGCAGCGCATCCGACTCGCCACGCAGATCGGCTCCGGTCTGGTCGGCGTCATGTACGTGCTCGACGAGCCGTCCATCGGCCTGCACCAGCGTGACAACGAACGCCTCATCGAAACCCTGCACCACCTGCGCGATCTCGGCAACACGCTGATTGTCGTCGAACACGACGAGGACACGATACGCCGCGCCGACTGGGTGGTCGACATCGGCCCCGGCGCCGGCGAACACGGCGGCGAAGTCATCTACTCCGGCCCCGCCAAGCACCTCATAGAAGCCAAGCGCTCCATCACCGGCGACTACATCGCCCACCGGCGAGAGATCGCCGTGCCCGCCAAGCGCCGCAAGATCCACAAGACCCAGGTGCTCAAAGTCGTGGGTGCCCGCGAGAACAACCTCAAGAACATCGACGTGAGCTTCCCGCTCGGCGTGCTCACCGTGGTCACCGGCGTCTCCGGCTCCGGCAAATCCTCGCTGGTCAACACGATCCTCTACCCGGTGCTCGCCGACAAGCTCAACGGTGCACGCATCGTACCCGGCCGCCACACGCGCGTGGAAGGCGTGGACCAGGTGCGCAAGGTGATCCACGTCGACCAGAACCCGATCGGCCGCACGCCGCGATCCAACCCCGCCACCTACACCGGTGTGTGGGACAAGATCCGCACCCTGTTCGCCAAGACTCCCGAAGCCCAGGTGCGCGGCTACGGCCCCGGCCGCTTCAGTTTCAACGTCAAAGGCGGCCGATGCGAGGCCTGCCACGGCGACGGCACGCTGAAGATCGAAATGAACTTCCTGCCCGACGTCTACGTGGACTGCGAGGTCTGCCACGGCAAACGATACAACCGCGAGACCCTTGAAGTCACGTACAACGGCAAGACCGTGGCCGACATCCTCAACATGCCCATCGAGGAGGCCGCCGACTTCTTCAAGGCGTACACCGGCATCTCCCGATACCTGAAGACCCTCGTGGACGTCGGCCTCGGCTACATCCGACTCGGCCAGCCCGCACCCACCCTGTCCGGCGGCGAATCGCAGCGCGTCAAGCTTGCCACCGAGCTGCAGCGCCGATCCGACGGCAAAACCGTGTACATCCTCGACGAGCCGACCACCGGCCTGCACTTCGAAGACGTGAACAAGCTGCTCAAGGTGCTGCAGTCCCTGGTGGACAAGGGCAATACGGTCATCGTCATCGAACATAATCTGGATGTGATCAAGGAGGCCGACTGGCTGATCGATCTCGGTCCGGAGGGTGGCGACGGAGGCGGCACCATCGTCACGCAGGGCACGCCCGAACAGGTTGCCGAATGCGAAGCCTCATGGACCGGCAAGTTCCTGAAACCCATGCTTTAGCCTTCCATTGCAGCTGACCTCGGGTGGGTTGGGGTGTGTGTTGCTGGACACGCTCCGGGCCGCTCAGGCCAAGTCTTTACGGTCCAGCAACACACACCCCAACCCACCCAATCCCTGATGATTGGCTTAATAGCGAGGAGGATTATGACGAACGATATTGAGCGGCATAGTCCGGATGAGTGGCGGAAGACTGCGGCGGCGTTAATGTCGGAAAGCATAGCTGTGGGTGCCGGGGAAACGACGGCGAAGGTGAATGCGAATGGGGCACCTTTGCTGGGGGATTCTCGCGACCTGTTCCGACCCAAGACCTCGGATATTCCCGCCAAACCCGGTGTGTACAAATGGCGCGACGGGGAAGGGCGCGTCATTTATGTGGGCAAGGCAAAGAACCTGCGAAACAGGCTCACCAATTATTTCCAGCCGCTGTATCTGCTGCATCCGCGCACGCAGACCATGGTGCTGACCGCACGCAGCCTGGAGTGGACGGTCGTCGCCACCGAACTGGAATCACTGACGTTGGAATACACGTGGATCAAGGAATTCGACCCACGGTTCAACGTGCAGTTCCGCGACGACAAGACCTATCCGTATCTCGCGGTCAGCACGGGGGAGCGAATTCCGCGCGTGTGGGTCACGCGGTCGCGCAAACGGCGGGATACCCGGTATTTCGGCCCCTATGCCAAAGTGTGGGAATTGCGGCACAGTCTTGACCGGTTGCTGCGCACGTTCCCGGTACGCACCTGCACCACCAACGTGTTCCATAAGGCGCAACTGACCGGACGGCCATGCCTGTTCGCTTCCATCGGCAAATGCTCCGCACCCTGCGTGAACCGCATTGAAGCGGACGAACACCGGAGGCTGTGCGAACAGCTGGTCGGCGTGATGACCGGACGACTCGGACGGCCATACATCGCCCAGTTGACCCGCGACATGAAAGAGGCCAGCGCCGAACTCGAATTCGAGAAAGCCGCCCGACTGCGCGACCAGATCCAAATGCTGGAAACCGTGGTGCAACAGAACGCCGTCGTCTTCGACCAGGATGTGGACGCGGACGTGTTCGGCTTCGCCAGCGACGAGCTCGAAGCCTCCGTGCACGCTTTTTATGTGCGCGCCGGCTCGATTCGCGGCGAACGCAACTGGAGCGTCGAACGAGTTGAGGACATCGATGACGCCGACTTGATGGCCGACCTTCTGGTGCAGGTGTATTCGGACGCCGCCGGGGACAATCACCCCCAGTCGGCCGCGACCATCTCCACCAATCGCGAGGCCATCGGCTCCACGCAAACCATCACGGCCACGGACGCTGTGGCACGCGCCCAGGCCACCCGAGAACGCAACACCCGTCAGGAGACCACCGGGCGCGCGGACCTGCTGGCACCCATCGCACCGGTACCGCGCGAAATCATCGTGCCCGTCGAACCGGCCCGCCGTGAGGAACTCGAAGGCTGGCTGACCAATCTGCGCGGGGGAGCGGTGACCATCCGTGTGGCCTCGCGAGGCGACAAGAAGCAGCTTATGGACCGCGCCAACGAGAACGCCAGCCAAGCACTGCAACGCAGCAAGATGAGCCGCATCTCCGACATGGGCGCACGCACCCAGGCCATGAACGATGTGGCCAAGGCATTGGGACTCGCGGAAGCCCCGCTGCGCATCGAATGCTACGACATTTCGAACACTGTGGGCGGTGCCTTCCAGGTGGCCTCCATGGTGGTGTTCGAAGACGCGATCGCCAAGAAATCCGAATACCGACGCTTCGCCATCCGAGGCAAGGACGGCAAAGGCGCGGTGGATGATCTGTCCGCGCTTTACGAGACGCTCACCCGCCGCTTCAAGCACGGCAACATCGCCGGCGACTCCGGCGAAAGCATCGACGCGGAACAGCGTGTGGCCTCGGCCGCCGGCAAGATGACCACTGCCGTGGCGGCGGAGACAATCGCTGCGAACGGTAACGACAATGGTGAGGGCGGTTCCGACATCAGTGGCAAGGGGCACGCGGTGCCGGTCGGAGTGCAGAACGATGCGCGGGAGTCCCCGCCCGACATCGTCCAGCAGAACACAAACCGGCATCACTTTGCCTACAAGCCGAACCTGGTGGTGGTCGATGGCGGCAAGCCGCAGGTCATGGCCGCCGCCAAGGCGCTTGAGGACTGTGGCGTGAACGACGTGGCCGTCTGCGGACTGGCCAAACGCTTGGAAGAGGTGTGGGTGCCGGACGACGACTATCCGATCATCCTCAAACGCCAGTCCGAAGGCATGTATCTGCTGCAGCGTGTACGCGACGAATCCCACCGCTTCGCCATCACCTACCACCGCCAGCAGCGGCGCAAAGGCGCCCTGCGCAGCGCGCTCGACGAGATTCCCGGCATCGGCGAAAGCTACCAGAAGCGGCTGCTCAACCACTTCGGCTCGGTCAAAGCCATGCGCGAAGCCAGTGTCGAGGACTTCGAGAAGGTCAAAGGCATCGGCCACGCCAAAGCCGAAGCGCTGTACAACGCGCTGCACGAGCAGTGAGCCGGCCCGGTCCAGCAGCCCAGAGTAAATTTTCGGTTGCGGGGCCTGTGGTTGACATATTCGAAGCAAAGTGTCGGCTAGCATGGGAACAGACATCAAGGAGGGGATATGGCCAATCATCGTTGCGCTGTACTCGGCAAACCCGTCGCACACTCATTGTCACCCGTGCTTCACAACGCGGCCTACCGTTCGCTGAAACTCGACGATTGGCTGTACGACAAGCACGAGGTGGGGGAAGACGACCTCGACGCTTTCCTCAAAGGCCTTGACTCGACGTGGGCTGGCCTGAGCCTGACCATGCCGTTGAAGAAGACCATCCAACCGTACGGTGTTCCGGAAAATTTGTGGGCCAAGGAACTGAAGGTGGCGAATACCGCGGTATTCGACTGGAGCGTGGCTGCCGATGATCCCGCTTGGCCGAACGGCAAGCCGGGCATCAAGCTATACAACACCGATGTCATCGGCATCCAACTCGCCTTCGACCATGCCAATCGCGAACTCGGCGAACACCACACCGCGTCGAGAAGCGGCACCGCGCTGATCATCGGCAATGGCAACACCGCCACTTCGGCGTTGGCCGCATGCTGCATGATGCCCGAAATCGGCCATATCGTCGTCGCCGCCCGCCACCCCGGAAAAAACACCGGGCTTAAACCAGTGGCCGAAAAGTTCGTCAACGTGCATAACCCGTACAACGAAATCGAATTAGGCGACGATCAGGCCCTGCTTGAGGCAGCCCGCAACGCCACCTATGTCATCAACACGATTCCCGGACACGCGGCCGACAACGTCGCGGATGCCCTCGCCGATGCCGGAACCGAGCCATTCTCCGGACTGCTGTTGGACGTGATCTACGATCCACGCCCCACCAAGCTCATGGAAGCCTGGCGCGCTCATGGCGGTCACGCCATCGGCGGCGAAGAAATGCTGCTGTACCAAGCTCTCGTACAGGTATTGCTGATGACCGGTATCTGGGATGACGACCCGCCCAGCGATGCCGACCAGCGTCTGCAGGACACCACCACCGAAGACGACCAGCTGGAGATCGCGATGCGCAAAGCTCTTGAGGAGGCGCTGTAATGAATCAACAGACAACGAACCGCGATACCGGCGAGGCGGCCGCCACGAATGCGCCGGCGAATTCCGCGACATCCACATCGACTCCGGACAACCAGCCGACCCCGCTTGATGCCTTCGAAGTGCTGCTCATCACCGGTATGTCCGGCGCAGGCCGCTCTCATGCCGCTGACTGCGTGGAAGACATGGGATGGTATGTGGTCGACAACCTGCCTCCCAAACTGCTTATCCCGCTTGTCGACATGATGACCACCTCCGGTTCCGGATCGGAGTCAGGCGTCCACAAGCTTGCCGCCGTCATCGACGTGCGCTCCAGCTATTTCGACGAGCTGGCCGCCGTGCTCGGCCATCTGGATGATCTCGGCGTCAAAACCCGTATTCTGTTCCTCGACGCCAGCAACGAAGTGCTCATCAAGCGCTACGAATCCGTGCGCCGCCCGCACCCGCTGCAGCACGGCAACCGACTGATCGACGGCATCCTTGAGGAACGTCACCTGCTGGAAGACCTCAAGGAACGAGCCGACTGGGTCATCGACACCAGCTCCCTGAGCATCCACCAGCTGTCCACCAAACTCTACGAGGCGATGCTCGGCTCCGGCCCCACCACCGTGGCAGTACACATCTTCAGCTTCGGCTTCAAATACGGTATGCCCATCGACGCCGATTTCGTGGCCGACGTGCGTTTTCTGCCCAACCCGTTCTGGGTGCCCAGCCTGCGCGAGCTTACCGGGCGCGACAAGCCGGTCGCCGACTACGTGCTTTCCAGCAAGGGAGCCAAGGAATTTCTCGACGCTTATGAGAAAGCTATCGAGATTGCGTTGGAAGGATACGCCCAGGAAGACAAGCACTACGTAACCATCGCCGTCGGCTGCACCGGTGGTCAGCACCGGTCGGTGGCGATGAGCGAAGAGCTGGCTCGCCGCTTACGCGCACATGGGCTCAACGTAACCGTTTCCGCGAGAGAACAGCACAAGCGTCACTCATCGTAAGCAGGCGTCGAGCGGTCATCGGGCAAGTGTTCGGTGACCACACTGCGAGAAAGCAGGGCCCATAATACGTATCAAACGGGTTCGCTTGTCCACCAGATTAGGTATCACAGAAAGCCGATGGCTTCCGACCGTGTGACAGCAGATAACGGCACGAAGCGCCTGAAGCATTGAGAAGAACGGGACTGTAGGAGGTAGATCTTGGCTCTTCTGGACGATGTCAAAAGCGAGTTGGCAGCCTTTGAAGGCGATTCGCCAGCCGCGATCAAGGCCCAAGCTGCGGCCATGATTCGTTTTGGCGGCGGTCTTCGACCGGTACAGAATACATACGTTATCCAAGCCGTATTCACCTCGCTTGACGTTGCAGAATGGCTGAAGAACACGTTGAGGAACACGTTCGGGCACGAAGCCGAGGTCAATCACCTCACACGTCAGACCCCGAACGGCCCTGTCGAGACCTACGTGGTGCTCGTCACCCGCAACGTAGTGGCCTTGGCTTTGCAGACCGGACTGGTCGACCGCCGCAAGCAGCAGGTCCGTGGACTGCCGTCTGAAGTGGTCAACGGATCCATCGCCCAAATCAAAGCGGCATGGCGCGGCGCCTTCATGGCCCGTGGCTTCCTGTCCGATCCCGGTAAGGCCAGCTTCCTGGAAATCGCTTGCCCCACGGAAGAGGCCGCCATGGCCCTGTGTGGCGTGGCCCGTCGTCTAGGCATCCAGGCCAAGCATCGCACGCTGCGTAGCTCCGAGCGCGTGACACTCAAGGATCCCGACGCCATCGAACGCATGCTCAAGCTCATGGGCGCCACCCGTTCGGCCCGCGAATGGACCGGCAAGCGCTCCGACGGCGAGGCCCGCGGCAAGGCCAACCGTCTGGCCAACTTCGATGACGCCAATATGCGCCGTTCCGCCAAGGCCGCCGCCGAAGCCAGCGAAAAAGTGCAGCATGCTTTCGAAGTACTCGGCGATAACATTCCGGACAACCTCCGTCAGGCCGGCCAGCTGCGCATCGATCACGTGGACAAGAGCCTCGAGGAGCTCGGCAAGATCGCCGAACCGCAAATCACCAAGGATGCGATTGCCGGCCGAATTCGCCGACTGCTTCAGCTTGCCGAGAAGACGGAGAAGGCTCGCGCAGCCGAAGGCAAGTAACCCGACAATCCGATTTGCCGTGCCTATTCGGCAAAACGCGACAACGATGTAACAAAACACCGCATTCAGTCAGTAGACGAATGCGGTGTTTTGTTCCGGAATGCCTGTAATATGCAAAGTGGCAAAATTGGCCACTTTGACGTGCGATTCGTCAAGGAAAGGATATTCATGAAGACACTCAAGGACCTTGGAGATCTCAAGGGCAAGCGCGTTCTGGTTCGCGCTGATTTCAATGTTCCGCTGGACGGCACCACCATCACCGATGACGGTCGAATCAAGGCTGCTCTGCCGACCATCAAGACCCTGCGCGAAGAAGGCGCCAAGGTCATCCTCATGGCCCACCTTGGCCGCCCGAAGGGCAAGGTCGTTCCTGAGCTGAGCCTGGCCCCGGTTGCCGCCCGCCTCGGCGAGCTGCTCGGCACCAACGTGCCGCTGGCCAAGGACACCTACGGCGAGGACGCTCAGGCCAAGGTCGCCGCCATGAACGATGGCGACGTTGTGCTGCTTGAGAACGTTCGTTTCAACCCGGAGGAGACCTCTAAGGACGCCGACGAACGCGCCGCTTACGCCAAGAAGATCGCCGCCCTCGGCGAGGCCTTCGTTTCCGATGGCTTCGGCGTGGTCCACCGCGCTCAGGGCTCCAACTACGACGTTGCCGCCGATCTGCCGGCCGCCGCAGGCCTGCTGGTCGAGAAGGAAGTCAAGGCCTTGTCCAAGGCCACCGAGAACCCGGAGCGTCCGTTCACCGTGGTGCTCGGCGGTTCCAAGGTCTCCGACAAGCTCGGCGTCATCGAGAACCTGCTCGACAAGGCCAACCGTCTGGTCATCGGCGGTGGCATGGTGTTCACCTTCCTCAAGGCCAAGGGCTACGAGGTCGGCACCTCCCTGCTTGAAGAGGACCAGCTTGAGAAGGTCAAGGGCTACATCGAGACCGCCGAGAAGAACGGCGTTGAGCTCGTGCTGCCGACCGACGTCGTCGTGAACGCCGGCTTCCCGGCCGGTGACACCCCGGTTGCTCCGGAAGTCGTTGCCGCCGACGCCATCCCGGCCGACAAGATGGGTCTGGACATCGGCCCGGAGTCCCAGAAGCTCTTCCACGACAAGATCGTCGACTCCAAGACCGTCGTGTGGAACGGCCCGATGGGCGTGTTCGAGGTTCCTGAGTTCGCCGCCGGCACCAAGGCCGTGGCCCAGGGTCTGGTCGACGCCACCGCAGCCGGTGCGTTCACCATCGTCGGTGGCGGCGACTCCGCCTCCGCCGTGCGCAACCTCGGCTTCCCGGAGGACGGCTTCTCCCACATCTCCACCGGTGGTGGCGCTTCCCTCGAGTTCCTCGAAGGCAAGGAGCTCCCTGGCCTGAAGGTGCTTGAGTAATCCATTTTCTAGCTCCCCTCCTTGAGGGGAGCTACGTTTTTTTAGAAGGGAAACATATGGCGTCCAAACGCATTCCGTTGGTGGCCGGCAACTGGAAGATGAATTTCGACCATCTTGAAGCCACTTACTTCGTGCAGAAGCTGGTATGGCTGTTGCGTGACGCTCACTTCGACTTTAAACGCTGCGAAGTCTCGCTTTTCCCCTCGTTCACGTCATTGCGCAGCGTGCAGGTGCTGGTCGAAGCCGACAAGCTCCATGTCGCCTACGGCGCACAATCCGTTTCCGTGACCACCCAAGGTGCCTTCACCGGCGATGTGTCCGCGGACATGATCGCCCATCTCGGCTGCTCATACGTCATCGTCGGCCACTCCGAACGCCGCAAATACCATCCTGAAGATGACGCCAATATCGTCGATCAGGTACGTGCCGTGCTCGCCGCCGGCATGCAGCCGATTTTGTGCGTCGGCGAAAGCTTCGAGGAACGACGTCAAGGCATTGAACTCGATTTCGCCGTGGGCCAGGTACGAGACGTCACCCGCGATCTCAACGAAGAACAAGCCGCCAAACTCATCGTGGCCTACGAACCTGTCTGGGCCATTGGCACCGGCATGGTGGCCACTCCGCAATCCGCCCAGGATGCCGCAAACGCCATCCGCAACGATTTGAAGACCACTTTTGGCACGAAGGTATCCGATAGCGTACGTATCCTGTACGGCGGATCGGTCACCTCGAAAAATGCGGCGGAACTCATTTCCCAGCCCGACGTTGACGGCTTCCTGATCGGGGGGGCGGCCCTGGACGTTGAGGAACTCGCCAAAATCGCTCGACTGGCACTGAAATCCACGAAATCACGGAACTAATACCACGGTTTTCCTGTGTGTGCGCTATGCTGGTCAACAGTCCAATCAATCCGGAGGTACCCTGTGACCGCTCTTAAGATCACGCTGCAAGTCATCGTCGTGCTGCTCAGCTTCGTGCTGACCCTGCTCATTCTTATGCACAAGGGCAAGGGCGGCGGTTTGTCCGACATGTTCGGCGGCGGTCTGACCCAGAACGCCGGTACTTCCGGTGTCGCCGAAAAGAACCTGAACCGTTGGACCGTTATCATCGCTCTGGTGTGGGTGGCCTTGATCATCGGCCTCGACATGATGACCAAGTTCAACCTCGGCTGATCGGCTTGCACGCCATATAGACTTGTCGCTCGCGACCCATGACCGTTACCGTCGGTCATGGGTCGTATGCGTTCTATCGAGTATTACGAAAGGACATCACCATGGTCACTATGAACCGCAACAAAGTCGTTATCGTCGGCACCGGCCAGGTCGGTGCCACCGCCGCCTTCGGCATCGTCACGCACGGCCTGTGCAATGAGCTTGTGCTCATCGACTGTTCCGTCGCCAAGGCCCTGGGGGAGGCCCGTGACCTCGATGATGGCAGCGAATTCCAGGACCGCCACGTCAAGGTGCGCGCCGGCGACTACGCCGACTGCAAGGATGCGGACATCGTCGTCATCACCGTGGGCCGCAAGCCGCCGGCCAATTCCAACCGCATGGCCGAACTCGGCTTCACCGTGGGTCTTGTGGGCGAAGTGGTCGACAACGTCATGGCCTCCGGTTTTGACGGCGTGATCGTCATGGTCTCCAACCCGGTCGACGTGATGGCTTGGTATGCCTGGAAACGTTCCGGTCTGCCTCGCACCCAGGTGCTCGGTACCGGCACCGCGCTCGACACCTCGCGTCTCAAGACCATCATCGGCGAAGAGACCGGCCTTGACCCGCGCAACGTGGGCGGCTTCGTGATGGGCGAGCACGGCGACTCCCAGTTCACCGCATGGTCCACCGTCTCGCTCGGCGGCAAGCCATTCGCCCGCTTTCTGGCCGACAACCAAGACCGTTTCGCCTCCGTGTCCACCACCGAAATCGAAGAGAAGACCCGCACCCGTGGCAATGAGATCGTCGCGGCCAAGGGCGGCACCAACTTCGGCATCGCCTCCACCGTGGCCGGCATCGTACAGACCATCCTGTGGGACGAACGCCGCATCGTGCCCGTCTCCACCCTGCTGGACGGCGAATACGGCGAACATGACGTGTTCCTCGGCGTCCCCACTGAACTGCGCGCCAATGGTGCCAACGAGATCGTCGAACTCGATCTGAGCGAGGACGAGCGGGCCAAACTGCACCATTCCGCCGAACTCGTGCGTGAACACTGCGAGGGGCTGCTGTGATTCTCGACGCCATCACGCCGAAACAACCCCGACTGCTGGTCGCCGACCTCGACGGCACGTTGCTGCACGACGCCGAGGTATTCGAGGACCGGTTCATCACCCAGCGCAGCATCGACACCATCAACCGCGCGCACGATGCCGGAATGCAATTCGCCATCGCCACCGCGCGGCCGGTGAGTACCGGTCTCCAGTTCGCCGAAAAACTGCCGGTGGACGCCGTAATCTATCTGAACGGCGCCCTCATCGATTTCGACCCGGCCCACTCCGACTTCGACCTGCTCACCTCAGGTGCCACGCCGGCCGATGAGAACCATTTGATCAAGATTGGCTTCTCCTCACGGCGTGCCTGCGAAGTCTGTCTGTTCCTGCTCGATCGCATGCCCGGCCTGAAGCTCGGCATCGTGATGAACGACGTGCGCTACACCAACTTCGATGTGCGCGTGTATTGGAAAACTCAGGCCTTCCAATACACGAACTTCCACGACGTGCCCGAAGGCGTGGCGGACAAGATCACCATCTTCCCCGAGCCTGAACAGTGGAACGAGCTGCGTGCGCTGATTCCGCCGGACTTCGACATCTCCATCAGCGAAGGCGTGATGTGGATGCTCATGAACCCGCAGGCCAACAAGGAGCACGCGCTGCACCTGCTGTGCGAGCGACTGGACGTGCCGCTTGAACAGACAGCCGCCTTCGGCGACGACCTCATCGATATCAACATGATGAGCGAATCCGGCCGGGGCGTGGCCGTGGCCAACGCGAACCCCAAGGTGTTGTCCATCGCCGACGAGATCTGCCCGTCCAACAACGAGGACGGCGTCGCCCAATGGATTGAAGCGCAGTTGGGCTGAACCGGTCGAGACTCGAGAACACGCCAAAATTGAACTTGTGTTGAACCGAGGGTATGCTTTGAACCGTTGTTCAAAGAAAGAAATTGAACTTCCGGTTGGAGGCATAAGGATATGAGCGTATCGGTGTTTGCGGAACGTCTGCGCAATGCGATGAACAGCAGGGGATTGAAGCAGGTCGATTTGGTGCGCGCCGCCGAACATCGTGGCGTAAAGATGGGCAAGAGCCACATCAGCCAATATGTGGCCGGCAAGACCATGCCCCGCGAGGACGTGCTCGAATTCCTGGCCAGCGAACTGGACGTCGACACGAACTGGCTGCGCGGCGAGGAATCCACCACGCAATTGAACTCGGACGCATCCAACAGCGTCACGGACGGCGAACACGCCGCCACACCGCTTGCCATGGATGCCGCCAAGCCCCAGACGGACAGCGAGATTCCCGTGGGCCGCCGCCGCACCTTCGGCAAATCGCACAAGCTCGACAACGTGCTCTACGACGTGCGCGGACCGGTCGCCGACGAGGCGATGCGCATGGAGGCCAACGGCACCCACATCCTGAAATTGAACATCGGCAACCCGGCACCCTTCGGCTTCCGCACGCCGGACGAAGTCGTCTATGACATGGCCCACCAGCTCACCGACACCGAAGGCTACTCGCCGTCCAAGGGACTGTTCTCCGCGCGCAAGGCCATCATGCAGTACGCGCAGCTGAAGAACATCCCGAACGTCACCATCGACGACATCTACACCGGCAACGGCGTCAGCGAGCTCATCAACCTGTCCATGTCCGCGCTGCTCGACACCGGCGACGAAGTGCTCGTGCCCTCCCCGGACTACCCGCTGTGGACCGCCTGCGTGAACCTGGCCGGCGGCACCGCCGTGCACTACCTGTGCGACGAACAGTCCGAATGGTATCCGGACATCGACGACATCCGCTCCAAGATCACCAGCAACACCAAGGCGATTGTCATCATCAACCCGAACAACCCCACCGGCGCACTTTACCCAAAGGAAGTGCTCCAGCAGATCGTCGACATCGCGCGCGAGCACCAGCTCATCATCTTCTCCGACGAAATCTACGATCGCCTCGTCATGGACGGCCTGCAGCACATCTCCATCGCCTCGATGGCCCCGGACCTGTTCTGCGTGACCTTCTCCGGCCTGTCGAAATCGCACATGATCGCCGGCTACCGCATCGGCTGGATGATCCTGTCCGGCAACAAGCGCATTGCCAAGGACTACATCGAGGGCCTCAACATGCTCGCCAACATGCGCATGTGTTCGAACGTGCCCGCCCAGTCCGTGGTGCAGACCGCGCTCGGCGGCCACCAGAGCGTCAACGACTACATCGTGCCGGGCGGCCGCGTGCACGACCAGCGCGACCTCGTCTACGACATGCTCAACCAGATCCCCGGCATCACCGCCGTCAAGCCGAAGGCCGCGTTCTACATCTTCCCGAAGATCGACGTCAAACGCTTCAACATCCACTCGGACGAGCAGTTCGCGCTCGACCTGCTGCATGACAAGCACATCCTCATCAGCCACGGCGGCGCGTTCAACTGGCATCGCCCCGACCACTTCCGCGTGGTGTACCTGCCGCGCATGGGCATGCTGCGCGAAACCATGGGGGAGATCTCCGACTTCTTCAGCTACTACTGGCAGAGCTGATCCTTGGCGCAAACGAACACGCTCGATTGTTTCGTGATATAAAGGAGATCTTATGCCGGTGGTGTCGCGTCGTGCGCAGGAAGCGCTGTATCCCAGCGATCGCGCGAACTGCGGCATGGTGGTCCGCGCTATGCCAAGGTGAAGGCGATGACGAAGGCCGTGGCGGACAGTGCGGTTGCCAGGAGCAGATAGCACACGGCGGCTGAATTTCGAGAGCCATCGGCATTGGCAGCGTTACCGCCGTTATTTGCGTTGCGTGCAGCCAACGTGATGGCCGTAATCGCCGAAAGCAGGGAGAACAATGGCAGCACGCACAACACGACGGTCAGCAGTCCCAAAGCTTCATGGCCGATGCAATAAGCGACAAGACCTGCATTGTCAGTTGCCGATAGCGCTGGGCAGAAATCGGTGTGTCTACCAGTGTTGTAGCTGTAGGTAAAGAACGTGATACCTGACCAGAACAGGGCAACGGGAACAGAGCAATTGCGTATGGCGGATGCGTTGATGCTGATGGTGTGGAACAGGTCGTGCAAGGAGGTAGCCCGTATACCACTGCGTTCTGGCGTGATTCGATTACTGTTGTTTTGCGAGTCGATGGTAAGAGAGGCGCATTGCACCAGCGCATATGCCGCAAGTCCAAGTCCGCAAGCGATGGTTGCGCCGCCGCTGAAGTTGACCTCGTCGGATACTGAATATTCGGTGACGAATACCGGCATCACGCCAATCTGCCATACGAACAACAGTCGCGCGATTCGTATCCAACCGTTGCTCAGATATGAGGTGACTATGGCGTGCACCAGCCACGTCACCGCATACATCGCCCACAACGTTACAATCTTGGTATTCGCACTCAACACCAATATGATCGCAACAGCCACTGCCGCAATAAGAACACTAAACACCGAACAGAGCCGATGGCGCGAAAAGCCCTGTACTCCCGCAACAGTCAGACAGAGAATCGCGACAACACTCAGCGCAGTCACCGTCATAAACCACAGTGGTGAGGTGACGCAGGCTCCATAATCGTCAGTTGCTTGGCCCGAGAGATAGTAGGTCATTCTGCCAATCGCCGGACAATTCGGATGCAACATCATGCCGCCCCAAATGCGCTCATATAATGGCGCGAACGATACACCGGCACCACTGAGCGTCGCAACAACCGCCATCACCATGGCCGGAATCAGCCCAAGCTCGCGATTCCGGCCGGTTTCCGCTATCTGTCTATCACTGGTGTCCATGACTCACCCCACCTTATGCCGTTATCGCCGTCGTCGATGATGCTAGTATAACTATGGCAGATGGGCGGAGACCAGCGGCATACAGGAATTCTGTATGCCGCTTTATAGGAGGGATACTGCGGCAGCCGCCATCACCGACCGACCGCCAGACTCCGGCACAGACCGGGAAGAACTACCGTCGCGGAGCATCGGCGATACCAATGGCAACACCGAGGATAGCCGGGACCACCCAGCCGAGCTGGTATTGCTGCAAAGGCAGCATAGCCAGCGCCGCGTCCAGCCAGCCGATGGAACCGCCGAAGACGGCGACCAAACTGGAGATGCAGGTGGCGAAGGATGCGATGCCCACCAGCAGCACGGTCCAGAAGTAGACGCGCGGGAATCGCGCGCCGAGCGACTTGTGGGTCAGCGTCAGCAGTACCAGCACGATGGCGATCGGATACAGTGCGGACAACACCGGCACGGAAACCTTGATGATCGCGCTTAGCCCGGCATTGGACACGATGAAACTGAACACGGTGAAGATGACCTGCCAGGTGCGGTAGCTCAACGTTCGGCCGGCGACGGTCCGGAACCGAGTATGGAAGTAGGTGGCGCAGGTGCCGATCAGTCCGGTGCATACGTTGAGGCAGGCGATGACGAACACGATGCCAAGGAACGCGGTACCGAACGTGCCGAACAGGGATGAGGTGAGGTTGGTGAGCACGGTCGCGCCCGTGTCTTTGGTGGGGTCGATGGTGGCGATGGCGCCGGACACCACGCCCACGTAGCTTAGCGCGCCGTAAATCACGATCAGCAGTACGCCGGTGCCGAGCCCGGCATACGCGGTCTCCTTCTGCACTTGCGATTCGTCATCGACTTGTTGGGCGCGGATATTCGCAGAGATCACGATGCCGAAGTAGAGCGCGGCGAGCAGGTCCATGGTCTGGTAGCCGTCGAGGAAGCCGCGTGCGATCTGGTTTGTGGAGTAGTCGCCCATCGGGTTGGCCGGGGTGCCGATGCCGTGGATCAGGCAGGCGATGAACAGGACAGCAATGAGCACCAGCAGCAACGGTCCCATGAATCGGCCGAGCACTTTGGAGAGTTTCTCGGGATGCTGGGCAAACAGGAACGCCAGCGTGAAGAACACGAGCGAGTAGATGAGTTGGGCCAGCCAGCCATAGGAGGACGGTACGAAAGGAGCCACCATCATTTCGAATGAGGTGGTCGCCGTACGCGGAATCGCAAAGCACGGGCCGATGGTGAGCATGATCGCCACGCCGAGGAACAAGGCGAATTTGGGGGAGACCCGGCTGGCGAGTTTGTCGAAACCGCCGGCGAAGGTGACCGCCAGCACGCCGAGAATCGGCAGGCCGACTGCGGAGACGATGAAACCGATGGCCGCCGGTATGGTCGCGGAACCGGCCTGCGCGCCGACGAACGGCGGAAAAATCAGATTGCCCGCTCCGAAGAACATCGAAAAGAAGGTGAAGGTCATCACCAACCGCTGGCGTGCGACAAGTTTGTTCATTACGATTCGGCCTTTCTCTCATATGCTCGTACCACTGTAGCAACAAACGAAAGAAGCCCCGACCGTTGGGGTCGGGGCTTCTGTGAGCTAATCAACTAGTGCGCTAAACACGCATCAGTCGTCAAATCTCAGGCGTTCACGCGGTCGATGCCGGACTGGACGTCAGACAGCACGGAATCCCAGGACTTGATGAAGGCAGCGACACCGTCGGCCTCCAGCTTGTCGGTGACGTCCTTGAGGTTGATGCCGAGCTCAGCCAGCTTGTTGATGATGGCGTGGGACTCTTCGTAGGTGCCCTCGATGGACGGAGCGCCGTTGCCGTGGTCGGCCAGAGCGTTCAGGGTCTTCTCCGGCATGGTGTTGACGATGTGCTTGGCAACGAGCTCGTCAACGTACTTGCAGTCGGAGTAGGCGGCGTTCTTGGTGCCGGTGGAAGCCCACAGCGGACGCTGAACCTTGGCGCCCTTGGCAGCCAGGTCGGCCCAACGCGGATCCTCGGCGAACTTCTTCTCGAAGAGTTCGTAAGCCAGGCGAGCGTTGGCCACAGCGGCCTTGCCCTCCAGAGCCTTGGCCTCGTCGGAGCCGTTGGCTTCCAGCAGCTTGTCGACAGCGGTGTCCACGCGGGACACGAAGAAGGAAGCGACGGAGCCGATGTGCTTCAGGTCGTGGCCGTTGGCGGCAGCCTGAGCGATGCCCTCGATGTAAGCGTCGATGACCTGCTCGTAGCGCTCGAGCGAGAAGATCAGGGTGACGTTCACGGAGATACCCTTGGCCAGGGTGGCGGTGATGGCCGGCAGGCCTTCGAGGGTTGCCGGAATCTTGATCATGGCGTTCGGGCGGTTGACCTTCTCCCAGAGTTCCACAGCCTGCTTGGCGGTGTTCTCGGTGTCGTGGGCCAGACGCGGGTCGACCTCGATGGAGACGCGGCCGTCGACGAAGTCGGTAGCCTCAGCGATCTCGCGGAAGATGTCGGTGGCGTTGCGCACGTCGGTGGTGGTGAGCTCGCGGACAGCGGTCTCAACGTCAACCTTGCCGAGCTCCTTGAGCTGAGCGTCGTACGGGCCGACCTGGCTCAGGGCCTTCTGGAAGATGGACGGGTTGGTGGTCACACCGACGACGTTCTTGTTGGCGATGAGGTCCTGCAGGGAGCCGGACTCGATGCGGGAGCGGGACAGGTCGTCCAGCCAGATGGAAACGCCGTTGTCAGACGTACGCTGAGTTGCTTCAGTCATTTATTTTTCTCCTTATATTCCGTATTGGAACAAATCTTTAAGTAGACCCCCTCTAACGAGAGGGCCGATCAGGTGGAGTCTTGAGTACAAGCCTCCCTCGTCAGAGGGAGGCTAGGGGACTCACTTGGCGGCTTCGACTTCGGCGATGGAGGCCTTGGCGGCTTCCACCACGTGCTCGGCGGTGATGCCGAGGTCGATCATGTTCTGAGCGCCGTCGCCCTGCAGGCCGAACTGCTCGATGGAGACGGGCTTGCCGTAGGAGCCGAGGTACTTGTACCACGGCATGGCAACGCCGGCCTCGACGGAGACACGAGCCTTGACAGCGGCCGGAAGCACGGCCTCCTTGTACTCGGCGTCCTGCTCCTCGAACCATTCCATGGACGGCACGGACACGACGCGAGCCTTGACGCCCTCGCCGGCCAGGGTCTTGGCGGCAGCCACAGCCCACTGGACCTCGGAACCGGAAGCCATGAGGATGACGTCCGGAGTGCCCTCGGTGTCGACCAGAACGTAAGCGCCCTTCTTGACACCGTCCTTGGCCTTGGCGGCGGTCTCGGCAAGAACCGGGACACCCTGACGGGTCAGAACCATGGCACCAGGCAGGGTGTTCTTCTTTTCGAAGAAGTAACGGTAAGCCTCGGCGGTCTCGAAGGCGTCGGCCGGGCGAATGACCTCAAGCTGAGGAATCGCGCGGAAGGAAGCAAGGTGCTCAACCGGCTGGTGGGTCGGGCCATCCTCGCCGACGGCGACGGAGTCGTGGGACCAGATGTACAGGTTCGGAATCTCCATGAGGGCGGCCAGACGAACGGCGGAACGCTCGTAGTCGGAGAACATGAAGAAGGTGCCGCCGAACGGACGGGTGTGGGAGCCCAGCAGGATGCCGTTGGTGATGCAGCCCATGGTGAACTCGCGCACGCCGAAGTGCAGCTGGCGACCGAACTCGTTGCAGTTCGGCCACTGCTTGGTGGCGCACTCGGCCGGGGCGAAGGTGGCAGCGCCCTTGAGATCGGTCTTGTTGGAGCCACCGAGGTCGGCGGAGCCGCCCCAGAGTTCCGGCATGACAGCGGCGATGGCGTTGAGCACGGAGCCGGAGGCGCCACGAGTGGCGACACCCTTGCCGACTTCGAAGGTGGCCTCAAGGTCGTCAAGAGCCTTGTCGAAGCCTTCCGGCAGTTCACCGGCCTTCAGACGGTCGTACAGGGCAGCCTTGTCCGGGTTGGCCTTGCGCCAAGCGTCGAACTTCTCGTCCCATTCCTTGTGGGCTTCGAGACCGCGATCGGCGACCTTGCGGGCGTGGGCCAGGGCTTCTTCGTCGACGTGGAAGGACTCCTCCGGATCGTAGCCGAGGAGTTTCTTGAGGCCGGCGACGGCCTCGGCGCCCAGCTTGGAGCCGTGGGAGGACGGGTCGTTGGTCTTGCCCGGGGTCGGCCAGGCGATCAGGGAGTGGACCTTGATGAGCTTCGGCTGGTCCGGGGCGGCGGCTTCGGCCTTGGCGATGACGTCGGCCAGACCCTCGATGTCCTCCTTGTAGGAGCCGTCGGGCTGGATGAAGCTGAACTCGTCGGTGTACCAGCCGTAGGCCTGGAAGCGCTTGAGCACGTCCTCGGCCAGCACCAGGTTGGTGTCGCCTTCGATCTGAATGCGGTTGGCATCGAAGATCACGGTCAGGTTGCCGAGCTTCTGGTTGGCGGCCAGGGAAGCGGCCTCGCCGGAGATGCCCTCCTCGATGTCGCCTTCACCGCAGATGGCCCAGATCTTGTGGTAGAACGGGGAATCTTCCTTCGGGGTCTCCGGGTCAAGCAGACCGCGCTGGAAACGCTCGCCGTAGGCAAAGCCGATGGCGGAGGCGAAGCCCTGGCCCAGAGGGCCGGTGGTCATTTCGATGCCCGGGGTCAGGCCGTACTCCGGGTGGCCCGGGGTGCGGGTGGCAGCGCCGCCACGGAAGTTCTTAAGGTCGTCCAGGGTCACGCCGTAGCCGGAGAAGTACAGCTGGACGTACTGGGTGAGGGAGGCGTGGCCACCGGAAAGGATGAAGCGATCGCGGCCTTCCCAGTTGGGATCATTCGGATCGTGCTTGATGAAGTGCTGGTACAGCGTGTAGGCGACGGGCGCCAGGGAGATGGGGGAGCCGGGGTGGCCGGAGCCTGCCTTCTCAACCGCGTCAGCCGAAAGGACCTTCGCCATCTTGATGGCGCGCTCGTCGAGCTCGGTCTCCTTGAATTCGGTCATGGATTACTTTCCTTCCAATTGGTCGGGCCGCGTATCCGGCTTGTGCCGGGCGCTTGACGCCCTCACATTGCGATTACCATGCTAGCGTCGGTTTGCGACGTTGTGGAGCAATTTTGGCGTGTTTTGGTAGTTTGTGTTCTGTTAGCGTTCACAGTGAACATTGCTACGCTGCAAACGAACGCATTAGCACTCAAGCCTAAGGAGTGCTAATACAATGTTCTAAGGTGAAGTGCGCCACCTGCACGTGGCGGAGCCAAGAAAGAGGCAATATTTCTGGGTTCCCGCGTGTCGCGGCGTGGCGAACCGACCGTCGGGGTACGCCCTGAGTGAACCGTAACTGATATGAATATGTATGCATATATAAGGAGGCGCGCATGACGCAATCAAGACGCATGCTGGTGCTGCGCGCCGTGGTGGAGGATTACATCCGTTCTCAGGAGCCCGTGGGCTCCACTTCGCTGACGCGCGACCATGATCTCGGCGTCAGTTCGGCCACCATCCGTAACGATATGGCCGCTCTGGAGGACGAAGGCTATCTGATTCAGCCGCACACTTCGGCCGGTCGCGTGCCCACCGAAAAGGGCTATCGATACTTTGTGGACCGACTTGCTACCGTGGTGCCGCTCAGCGAGGCGCAACGCCGCGGCATCAACAGCTTCCTGTCCGGATCGGTGAGTCTCAAGGACGCGCTGCAACGTTCGGCACGACTGCTGTCCGAAATCACCGGTCAAGTGGCCGTAGTCGCCTCGCCATCGCTGGCCAAGGCCACATTGCGGCACGTGGAGATGGTGCCCGTTGCCATGACCACGTTGCTCGCCGTGGTGATTACCGACACAGGCCGCGTGGCCCAGCACGGCCTGACCATCGCATCCATGCCCGCCGTGGACGAGATCAACCGGCTCTCCAACACCGTCAACGAGCAATGCGACGGGCTGTCCCTATCGAAATCCGCGGAGACCGTGCGATCCATCGCCGCCAGCGCCGGCTACGAGTCGGTGCGTGGCGTGGCCGACGCGCTGGCCGACGCCTTCGAATCGATGGCATTGGACGAACGCGCGAACGAACTGTACATGTCCGGCACCTCGCACCTGGCCCACTCCCGGTCCCTGGCCGATCTGGCCCCGCTCTTCGACGCGCTGGAAGAACAGGTCGTGCTGATGAAGCTCATGAGCAACCTGAGCGAGGAGACGAATGCATCCGGCGTGGGCGTGGCCATCGGCTCCGAAATGCACACCCCCGGACTACTGCATGCTTCCGTGGTCAGCAGTGGCTATGGGCGCAGCGGAGCGGCGGGCGAACCGGCGGGGAACGATCCCGTAGGCGAACCCGAAACCGAATCCGAGACGGAGAGCCAGACGAACGACACGGAACCCATCGCCTTCGTTGGCTCCATAGGGCCGACCCACATGGACTACGCGGCCACTATGGCCGCCGTCAGGGCCGTAGCCAGATATTTGACCGCCTTCCTCTCCGAGGGCCGGACTCAAGACTGACCGCCGTCTGTGGCACAATGACCCGCAGACCAAACGAACACAAAGGATCAATCAAGTGGCAGATTATTACGAGACGCTGGGTGTGGAACGCGGCGCCAGTGACGACGAGATCAAGAAGGCATACCGCAAGCTCAGCCGTAAGTACCACCCCGACATCGCGGGCCCTGAGTTCGAGGACAAGTTCAAGGAAGTGAACAACGCCTACGATGTGCTGTCCAATCCGGACAAACGCCGTATGTATGATTCGGGAGTCGACCCGAACAACCCGAACGCCGGTGCCGGCGGCTTCTCCGGGGCGGGCTTCGGCGATATGAGCGACGTGTTCTCCACGTTCTTCGGTTCCGCGTTCGGCGGTGGCTCACAGGGCCCGGTGCCGCGTACCCAGCCCGGCCGCGATGCCTTGGCCTCGGCGTCCATCGATTTGAAGACGGCGGTGTTCGGCGGCACCGCGCATGTCAAGATCAATACGTTCTCCCTGTGCCAGGAGTGCGGTGGCTCCGGTGCCCAGAGCGGCGCACAGCCGGTCACCTGCCCCGACTGCCACGGACAGGGATTCATGCAGAAGGTCGTGCGCACCATGCTCGGCCAGATGATGACCTCCGCCCCCTGTGAACGTTGCGAGGGCCACGGTACCATCATCCAGAACCCGTGCCCCAGCTGCATGGGCCACGGCCGTGTGCGCACCACGCGTACCGTGGGCGTTACCGTGCCCGCCGGCATCAACGACAACGCGCGTCTGCGGTTGGCCAACCAGGGCGAAGTGGGTGAGGGCGGCGGCGCTGCCGGCGACCTGTACATCGATATCCGCATCAAGGCGGATAAGCAGTTCACCCGCGATGGCGACGACCTGCACTGCTGGATTCAGGTGCCGATGAGCTGGGCCGTGCTTGGCCACGATCTGTCCATTGATACGTTCGATGGTGAGAAGACCGTGTCCATCCCGGCCGGCTGCCAGACTGAGGACACGGTGACGCTTAAGGGACTGGGCGTCACGAACATCCGCAACAAGGACGAGCGCGGCAACCTCATCGCCCACGTCAATGTGCTTATCCCCACCAAGCTCAACGAAACCGAGCGTGGCCTCATCGAACAGTTCGCCGCCTCGCACGATTCAGGCGCCACGCACGTCTCCCAGGCATCCCGTCCACAGGCCGGTCAAAAGAAAGGTTTCTTCAGCAAGTTGAAGGACGCGCTGAGCTGAGAACGGGTTGGAAAATGGCCGCTTTGCCTTGCGGGAGTAGGGCTGAGCGGCTTTTTTCGTTTTAACCAGTTTTAACGGTTTTTAACCTGTTTTTACGGAAAATGTGGGCAAAATGTGGGCAGAAATCGAGCCCGCGAAGCCCTCTGCCACAACGCGAAATCGGCCCCGTCCGGCAGCAGTCAAGCTCTGTGCGAGCTGTCTGCGATGCCGGACGGGGCCGAACTATGTGTGGTTATGCGGCGAGGTCGAGGCGTTGTTTGATGGCGCTGACGCCGATGAGCGCGCCGGCGAGGATGCCGAGCGCGTTGAGCGTGGTCACGATGGCGTCCACGTGGGGCCAGCCCCATGCGGGGCCGACCGTGTTGACGAACAGGGCGAGTGCGGGCAGGACGATGAGGCCGAGCCATTTGAGCACATCGTAGACGCGGCTGGGGATGAGCCAGTCGGGCACGTCATGGGTGACGTCGGCCGTCTCGGGCCAGTCGCCCGTGTCGGGGCCGGGGAGTGTTTCGCCGGTGTCGGCCGGGGTTTTGCTGTCGGTCATGTTTGCTCCGTTCAAAAAATGGTGGTGATGCCGTCACCCGGTCATGCGGATGACGGCATCGGTCTGGATTAGCGGCAGGTCACCGTGTCGCCCACGTAGTAGACGTTGATGTTGCCGGATGGTACGGTGCAGCGGCTGACGCTGTAGCCGTGGGACGTGGCGAAATCCCACACGGTGTCGCCCCACTGGAGGACCTTGGAGACCCCGGTGGACGGTGCGGGGGTGGCAGTAGAGCCGCCGCCGTAGGTGACGACATCGCCCACGTAGTAGCGGTTGATGTCACCGCTCGGCGTATGCCATGCGGACAACGGCCAAGCGTTGTGGGCTACGGCGAGTCCCCAGATGGTTTCTCCCCACTGCATGACGTGGCTGATGCCACCCGTGTTGGTCTGGGGTTTGCTCGGCTGCACGGGCGCGGATGGGGCTGGCGTGGCCGGGGCTGTGGAGCCGCCGGTGGGGTTGGCGTACAGGTCCCACTGCCATGCCTCGCCGCGGAACAGGTTGAGGTCGATGGGACTCCACGTGTTGACCACGCCGGTGCCGGAGTACTGGCGCATGGCCTCGCCGTATGCGCCCAGCATCCACGGGGATGCCTGATAGCCGGTCGGGCTCATGTTCGCGTATTGGGCGATCCACAAACCGTACCGGTCGCGGATGTCCTGCGGGATGGTGCCGGCGACCGGGCCGGTGTACAGCAATGGGCGCACACCGCCCGAGAGCCGTTCACACTCAGCCATGAACCGGCGCACCCAGTCCCAGTCGCCCCATGCGGGGTTGTCGTCCATCTCCCAGTCAAGGGCGACGATGCCGTGACGCCAATAGTTCAACGTGTTGGCGTAGAAGAACCGGGCCTCGGCCTCGGGGTTGCCGCCCATGGCGTAATGGTAGAGGCCGAATTTCTTGCCGGATGCCTGCGCCTGGGCGATCATACGGTTCGCATCCGTGTTGACGCCGGACACGAGGCAGTTGTTGTACACCTGTCCCGTGCCCCACGTGGTGCCGACCACGATGAAGTCGGCCTGCATGTTGTACACGTCAGCGCCGCACTGCCAGTTGGACATGTCCACGCCCTGCATGTCCGCGTGGGCGGTCGCGGGGAACGTCATCATGCACATGGCGGCGATCAGCGCCATACCCTTGGCGATCAGCCGCTTCCACCGCGGTTTCGGCTTGTCCTTGTTTTTAACCAATGTTTCCCCTTTCTGTGGGATGTTTGTTTGTTTGTTTGTGGCCCACGGTCGTGGGCCGGGATTGTCGGGGCGCTATCGGCGCGCTCTGGATGTCGTCGTTCAACGCGGTGCCGTGCCCGTTGCCGCCGAGCTCGTGGTACACGTCGTAGAGGCGTTGGCTGCGGCCTTTGAGGTCCTCGTCGGCTATGCCGTCGCGGGCGACCATTTCGGCGCGCAGGTCCTCGAGCCGGCACAACAGGAGCTCTCGCACGGCCTGCTCCAACACGGACGTCCGGTCGAAGCGTTTGAGCATCCACGCGGTCAGGGTGCCGGTCGCCCCGCTGCCGAGGATCGTGCCCGCGAAAGTGAGCCATACGGTCAGGGTCATGTAGGCATACGCCTCCTCCTTGGGTCAGTCGAGTGGGTTAGTTGAGTGGCATCGAACTGCCGGTGAACAAGGGGAACCGGGGGAGGAGTTGTTGGACGGTCGGCCAATCGTCGCCCTCGTACACGGCCATGGCCTCCAACGTCAAACTGCCACTGCCACGGCAGTAGATGCTGCGGTTGCCGTCCCTGTTGATCTTCGCCGCCGTCCATGCGGCACCCGATGGGGTCGTGCCGGAGACGAGTGTCATGCCGCCCTCCACTGCCACGCTCAGCCCGCTGGTGGCCGTGTAGGCGACGACCACGACACGGCCCAGTCTCATCAATTCACGCCAGCTATCCCAGTCGCTTATCGACCAGCTATTGTTGCCGGTATTCGTGTAGCGGAAGTGCCCGTCGATGTGCTCGACATTCACGCCACTGCCGTTGGACCACGTGCTTAAGTTCCTGTGGCATGAGGGGTCGGTGTACAGGTTGGTGATGTAGCTCATGCCGCCACCCCCAAGAGGGTCAGGCGAGCGGCATCGTATTCCCGGTGAAATATCCGATGCCGTCGAGCAGGGTCTTGTTCGCCTGATACTCGTCCCACGTGCAGATGAGAATATTCGTCACGGTGACGGTCGGATTGCCGGACTTGACGGAATAATACATTGACATCGGACCGGCCAAGCTGGCGGTCAACGCGTAGCTGACACGTTGGCTTGCACTGAGGTCGCCATACGCTCTCATCGAGATAGTGCCGCCGGTGACGTTCACATAGGCGCTGACCAGATATTTCGTCCCTGGCTTGTTCGGAATGGTCGTGATATCCACCCAACGGCCTGCCGACAGGGTGATGGTCGAGGATGGTCTCGTGCATAGGTTCGTTACCATCATCGGGCATCACCCGCCCGACGGACGCTCCTATGCGAGCGGCATGGTGTCTCCCGTGAAGAAGCCCGGAAGCCCCCCCCCAACGGCAGGGTCATACGTGTCGGCGCGTTCGATGAGCACATTCGATACCGCCACGTCACGGATTCCGTTTGGATTTACCTCGAATCGAAACCCGTGGGAGGGGACCGTGAATCTGCACAAGACATACGATATCCCCCGCTTGAATCTTTGGGAAACCAACATATTATTAATATTGGGCTTATCAGTTGTCTGAACGAGCATCACGCTCGCGACGTTGTCTTCGCTGGCGTCCACACTCATCGACAGGACGAGCGGAACGTTGAATGGAACCGTAACGTTGAAGCCATATCCGCCATTGTGTCCCGTGACGTGCAACGCATTATCACGGACCGTCCCATTCGCGTCACCCCATTTGGAGGTGTTGGTAAGCGGTCCGGCAAAAACAGGATTGGGGAAAAGGTTAATCCTCTGCATGATTCTCCTTGTCGAGACTGTCGAGCACATCCTTCGGGATCAGTTTCATGGCCGCCGCGAGTTGGCTGGACAGGATTGCGATTTGTTTGTTGAGTGTGCCGATCTGTTGCGAGAGCTGGTCGATGACGGTGTTCGCGTCGGCTGGAATCTGAGTCAAAATAAGTCTCCTTTTAATGCGGAACCCCCACAATCCGATTGGATTGCAGGGGTTGAAAAAACCGGGAAATACGGGTTAGTTGGCGGCGGTCATCGTGTCGATTCGGGTCACGGCCTTAAGCTCTCCGAGCGTCAAAGTGCGTCCGAGATTCGTCTTCACGTCCGTCAAAGTGACGGATGTGCCGGAATCGTCGAACGTGGCGAGCACGCCACGCTGGTAGTCGCGCCATGATTCGGCGGTGCCGTCAGCGCTGGAATATTCGAGTCCGAGGCGGCACAGTTCCGCCTTCAGGCTCTCCTGCGGCGGGCGAAGGTCAAGCACGCCAGACGGCTCGGCGGGCGTCACGGCAGGCACGGTATCGGTAGTGGTCTCATCGGCCATAATCAGTCTCCTTAATTCTGTTGGTTTTGTCTTGGCATGAGCGCTTCGTAAAAGCGTTCCTCGCATTCGTCCAGCATGGTCAGGGTGGATTCGTCCGAGAGGAAGGCATCCAATCCCTCGACATCCCGCGTGCATGCCGTGTCGATGCCGCTGGACGCTTCCACGCCGGAAGCATCCGAGGTCAATGCGGCGAGCATTCGCGCGTCGGTCTCGTTAGACATGACCGGCAATCGCATCCCGGCGCGCGTCTCATTGCGTGCGGCTGTCAGCGGATCGTCCAACACTTCCCCATCGGCGGCGAGCATGCTCACCCCGGTGGCGGAATCCGCCAAAGCCGATTCCAACGCCTCGAACGCTCCAGTCCACACGCCCCTGCCGGTCTTCGGATCGTATCGGCTCGTGTCCTCCCTGCCCTGCATGATCGCCGCGATAGCCTCACGGGTCGAAGCCAATCCGAGCAGCGCCTTCCATGATGCGATCACGTCGGGCGTGAACACGAAACTGTTCGACCCGTTCACCGGTGGATCGCAGCGGATGATGCACAATCCGTTCTCATCCATTTCGAAAGTCGATGACAAGATATCCTCCAATCATTTCACCAGATAGGCGAGGTATTCGGCGTACACGTCGACCGGGCATGGCTGGTCGGCGTTGTAAAGCTTCAACTGGAAACCGCTCTGGCCGCCCGTGTTTACCGGATGCGCGATGATGCCGGCCCATTGCGAATCCGCGTTCGCGACCACGTAATAGTGGCCGTATTTCGTCGGACTGAACGTGCACTTGACCTGCGCTGATGCGCCGGTCGCGATGCTCTGGCCGGGATTCGGCCACCACGCCCTCCATGCGGCAGCGCCGTGGAAAGTGCAACGGTTTGTGATGCCGCCGAGATAGCCGCCAAGATATAGGTATCCGGTCGCGATGTTCGCTCCGACACCGACCGTGCCGTTCGCGTCGACAGCTTCGAGCCAGACATTTGAACCATTCGGACTGTCGCCGCACAGACTGAGTGACGCTCTCTGTTTCTTGCTCTCGTCCGGCTCGTCATAATCCGTGTTCGCAAGGATGAACACCCGCGATACGACGCCATCACTGCCGGTGCCGCCCTTCCTGATCGGCCTGGACTGGAGCTGCAGGAAAGCAGCCGGATCGTGCTCGGTGACGCGTCCGCTCCACAAGTCCAATTCGCCCATCTCACCGACCTGATTCGACTGGATGGCTGACGCGATGGCCGGATTCTTCCAGTAGGCGGTCTCCCCCTTGTACGCTGGGAATTCAATGCCGTCGCCCACGAACGTCTCCGTGCCGCCGACGAGGCTAGTCCGATAATCCGGGCTGATGCGCACCCTGTGCCCGCTGATGCGGGTTTGGAACGTGCCGGTCAGCACATTCAACTTGCCCTCGCCGTCAAGATAAACAGTCGGGTTATGGTTGGAATCCCACATTTGCAATGCGGTCGAATTGAGCTTCACGCCAGTGTTCGCAGCCTCGGAGCTTTGGAATATCGCGCCCGTGAACACATAGCCTCGGAACTGTCCAGCGGCCACCTTATCCGACGTGATCGTGCCAGCCGCGATTTTCACGGCGGTCACGCTGTTTGCGGCGAGCTTGTCGACGGTGATCGCGCCGGACACTATCTTGTCCGCATTCACGCTGTTGGCGGCGAGCTTGTCGGCGTTAACGCTGTTCGCGGCGAGCTTGTCGATCGTGACCGCGCCAGCCACGATGTCGCCGGCCTGAATCTTATGGACATTCAGGAGCGCCACGGTCATGTCCTCCGTCACGCGGAGCTTCGCGGTCGTGACCGAGTTCGCAGCCAACTTGTCGGTGGTGATGGCGAGCGAGACGATGTTGCGCGCCTGCACGCTGTTCGCGGCGAGCTTCGCGGCGGTCACCGCGTCGGACACCAGCTTCTCCGTCGTCACCGAGTTGGCTGCGAGCTTGTCCACCGTGATGGCATTGGCCTTGACCTTCTCGGCGGTCACGGAGTCCACGGCGAGATGCTTCGCGGCCACCGTGCCGGCAGCCAGAATATTGTTGGCCACGAGGTCGAACGGCGTGAAGCGGGTGCCGTCCCACGTCAGCACCTCGACCACACGATCGGACAAGGGCACCAAGACACTCGGACTGTTATTCGGCGCGCCCTGCCAGTACGTGTAGAAGTCGGCCATGAGGCTGGGCGAGTTGTTCTTCTCGCCTTGCCAGCGAGTCCAATACTTCTGCGTGCGCCACCACATGTCGCCCGGCTTCAACCCATCATGTGCGGGTTCGTCCGGGCCACGGTAGATCAGGTTCTTGCCGTCGGCGGTGGTCTGCGCCTTTTTCGCGGCGGCCTGCGCCTGATTCGCCTGCGCGGCCGCGTTCGCGGCTGCGGTCTGAGCCTTGTCGGCCGTTGATTGCGCCGTCTGCGCGGCAGCATGTGCCTTGACAGCCGCATTGGCCGCATCCGTGGCCGCCTTGTCCGTCACCGCCATCCAACCGCTGCCGTTCCACCGTTTCGGCGTGTTAGCACCACCGGTGGTGTCGATCCACAAGGTAGTCGGCTTGCGCATCGACGTATCCGGAGCAGTGGACTGGATGAGCACGTCGGCCTTGCCGTTAGCCACTCCAGCGGCGGCGGCAGCAGCAGTATTCGCCTTCTGCGCGGCATTCGCCGCGTCCGTGGCGGACTGGGCTGCACTGTCAGCCGTGGCCTTGGCCTGGGTCGCAACGCTCGAAGCATTGACTGCTGTGGACTTGGCGGCATTGGCGGACTCATTGGCCGTATTCGCCAAAGTCTGCGCATTGCCAGCCGTCTTCTTCGCGCTCTCGGCGGCGGTCTGCGCGGCATTGGCGGCATCCTTGGCCTGACCTGCCGTTGTCGTCGCGCTCTTCGCGGCGGCAGTAGCCGCATTGGCGGTGTCCTGAGCGGTCTTGGCCGCACCATTGGCCGTGTCAGCCGTGCCCTGCGCGTTTTTCGCTGCGGCAGCGGCGTTCTCGGCAGTCTTCTTGGCGTCGGTGGTCTTCGCGGCATTATCCGCGATGTCGGACTTCGCCTGAGCGATTTCGTCGGCATTGCGCTCCACGTCGGCATAGCCCATGTGGTTCCAAGCGGCACCATCCCAGACAAGCGTGTCAATCACACGATCGGACAAGGGCACAAGCACGGAAGGAGAATTATTGGCTTCGCCCGTCCAGTACGTGTAGAAGTCGGCAAGCATGGAAGGGCTGTTATTCGGCGTGCCCTTCCAGCGAGTCCAATACTTCTGCGTCTTGAGCCACAGGTCGCCGACGATCAGCCCTTTGGAGGCGTCCGGCATGTCAGGCCCACGAAACGTATGGTTCTTCGAATGGGCTTCGGCATACGCCTGCGCAGCCGACTCCTTCGCCTTCGATATCTCGCCGTTCGCCGTGGTCAGGTCGCTTTTGGTCTGCGCGATGTCCTTCCGCGCCTGCGACAGATCGGCCTTGGCCTGCGAGAGCGTCCGGTTCGCCGTGTCGAGATTCGACTTGTTGGCTTGGATATCCTTCCGCGCCTGATCGAGCTTCGCCGTATTGTCCCGCAAAGCCTCCTTGTTGTCAGCCAAATCCTGCTGGATTTGCTTGACCTCTTCCGGCGAGACCGCCGACGCGACCGTAACCGAGGCGATGGCCGACCAGCCGGAACGGTTGCCCGCATGATCCACGGACCTCAGCGCATAGGAGTGCCGGGAACCGGCTGCCAGACCGGTCACGAGATAATCGCCCCGACCGGACTGGGTGGCGCTGATGACGGTCATGCCGGCCGCATTGACGCCCTCGCCGACCTCGACATGATCGAAATCCGATTCCATCGACGCGCCAGTGCTTGTCCTGCCATCCCAGTGGACGGTCACCACGCCAAGCTCGGACGACAATACCGGCTCCGACGGTACGGAGCATGGCGTCGTATCCGACTCCACAGTTGCCACCACGACGGCCGACCATTCGCCGAGCTTGTCCGAATACGTCGGCACGGCCCTGACGCGCACCTCGATTTGCGTGCCGCAATCCAAGCCTCCGAAACCGAGCTGCGTCTTATCGGTCGTGCCGGCGGAATGCCACGGCGCGCCATCCACGTGCCTGCGCCATTCGACGGCGTAATTGCTGATCTCGATGGACGTGTTGTTCGTGGCTTCGGTCACGGCGGACCACGAAGCCGTGGCCAGACCATGCGCGAAACCGTCGCTGCCGATATAGGCATCAGTCTGCACCACAAGGCCGAGTGGTGCCTTCGGCACGCGATGGTCACGGTCGGAAGAGGCGGTCGTGCCGCCCTCGCTACCGGCCAACGCGGCACCACCGGTGATGCCCTTGATCTTCTTCGCCTGGCGCACCGAAGCGTCGTACTTGATGTCGTTCAGAGCGATTGAGCAGGATAAGCCCTCGTTCTGGCGCATGCTCAGGTCGATTTCCTGCACGCGCACCTTCTCACCGTGAGTGACGGTTGGCGCGGTAATCCAGTCGCCAGCATGATAGTCAACGAGCGGCAGACTGTCCACGTCGGAAACGATGAGATCGCGCGTGTACTGGCCACGCACTCTCGCCGCATCGGCTAGGGTCGATGCCATGAACGCCTGCGCGGTGTCCTTGTCGGACACGCCACCCTGCGAGCTGTAGGATTCCCACTTGCCCCACGGGGTCGGAGCAGCCGGATTGTCCATGCGGAAAAGCAGATTATTGTCACCCTCGACGAGGATCGTGCTGGCCAGATCACTGATGCTCTCCTCGTATGGAGCCTCGCCGATGTCACGGGCAAGCTGGAGCACGACGCTCTTGCTCAGGTCACGGCTCAATGCCGTGCTGTCGGCGTTCCACATTTTCAACGTGCGCCCGCTGGTGCGCCAGTCGCAGCCGCCGCCGTTGACCAGCGAGCTGAGAATGGTCTGCAGGTCGGTGCCCAAGGAATAGTAAAGCGTGTACTTCCTCGCCCATGCCGCGCCGCCCGCGTCCCTCGCGGTATCGAAGCCGAGCGTCAGGCCGGTGGCCACGCCGCCACGAGCCTTGTTCTCGTCCAACAACGTCTTGAGGATCACACCCGGATTCGACGAATAGAAGGGCCTCTTGCCCTTGTTGTCGCTGTCCGCGAGCAGATGGCTGGAATCATTGTTCTCCGCCTTGCTCAGCAGCCAGCTGATCGACTGTCCGCTGTAGGTGACGGTCTTGGTGCGGTCGTCCGTCTTGCCCGAACGGCCCGTGATGACATAGCGAGCGTTGTCCGGCTCGCGATAGCCGGTGCCGTCCGACACTTCCACGGCCACCTCAAGACCATCGGTAAGCTCACGATCGAACGCCTGCGCGTCACCGGACAGCATCGAATACTCGATCGAGATGGCGCCATCATCATTGTGGAGCATCGAGGCGCTGAAGCTCACCGGCTCAGCTAAGACGCCGATTCGAGCGCCGAAGGGACGATATGCCACGAGACGGGCATGAAGGGACTTTGCCATGAATCACTCCCAGGATTGCAAAAACCGGCAGGTCACCTTGTCGGCGCTGCCGGTCTGTTTGATTGCGAGGCGATAGTCGCCGGAATCGATTGCGGGCCACACTTGCAGTGGCTCGGTGGTCCAGTCGACGCCATTCGACGCATCCGTACCACCGGACCATGCGTCGGCATTGGCCGCCGTCCACGCCCTGCGATTGGCCACATCAACGAAGAGGTAAGGACGCGAGGCGTCACGCTGGCCGCCCCACATGAGGTTCGTGCCACTCACCGGATCCGAAATGGTCACACCAGTGACCGCGCCGAAACGGAGCACCAGCGTGGTGATCGGCGCGTCCGACAGCCAGCCGTCGGGAAGCGTGTCGAAAAGCTCGGACGGACTGGCGTTAGGCAATCCCTGCCAGCGCGTCCAATAGCCCTTGCCGCTCGGCTTGGCGACGCCGCCTGCCAGCAGGAGTCCGCCGGTAGCGGCCAGCGTCTTTTCCTGCCACTGCTCGCCACGCCAATACACGTCAGGCAGTCGGAACACGGCGGTCATGACGCGCAGGTCGTGGAACGGGCGTTCGTCATCATCCGGCTCGCAGCTCGTGCACACCGCTCTCGTGACCATGCTGCGCGAACTGCCGTCATCCAAGGTCTCCGTCTTTCCTATTTTGAGCTTCGCCGCATGCAGGCAACGGGCACGGAAACGCGAGATCAGCGTATCGGAATCCGCGCTCCACGCCGCGACCTTGATTGTCAGCTCCGGCGCGTCCAGCACCGGAATCGAGGAGCCTACGATGACGCCGCTGCGTCCGCTCACCTGCACCGTGTCAACGATCGGCGACAGCGACGTGTAATGCGTAGTGCCGACGATGACGCGCATCCGCTCGGAGTCGAGCGACTGGCCGTTGAGCGAATAGCTGACCTTCATTCGGATTCCTTCCGATTACCATTGCGGCATGGCCGCTGTCTGCAGCTTCTGCTGCGTGCTTATCGACGTCGGCGCGATGGCCGGATAGTTGAATGTCTGCGTGATGTTCGTCACGCTCCCACCATTGCCGTAGGCTGCAGCGTTAACTCCACGCGAGGCGTTGGCGACGCCGACGGAATACGAGGCGTCCTGCGACGGCAGGATGCCGGTCAATCGTCCGGCCGCCTTCCTCACCTTCGAAGCGCTCTCGTCGATGCCGACGGCCATGCCCTCGCCGATCATCTCACCGACCTGATCGCGGAACACGCGAGACGGTGAATGGATGCCAAGCTTGCGTTTCACCCAATCCAACGCGTTCGTGGCCGCGTTGACAGCGGCAGTCACGAGTCTGCCTGCCGCGCCTGCGATGCCGGTCGCGATGCCGGTGATGATATTCAGGCCGACGCTACCCCAGTTAACCGAGGTGAAACCGTGCATGATCTGGCCGACCATGCCGGGAATGGCACCGATAAGCCTCGGAACCGACGAGATGAATCCGTTGGCCAGCGCGCCGAGCAGCTGCACGCCAGCCTGCAGGATCTGCGGGAGACGATTGATGATGCCACCGACAAGCTGGCCGATAAGGATCGGAGCCTTGCCCACCAAGTCCGGCATGGCGTTGATGAGGCCCTGAGCCAGTCCGAGGATGAGCTTCAGTCCGCTGTCGATGATCTGCGGCAGGTTGTTGAGGATGCCTTGCACGAGGTTGAGGACGGCGTTGATGCCGATTGGGATGAGCTGCGGCAATTGGGCCGACAATCCGTCCAGCAGCGTCGTCAGCACGATGACAGCCGTGGACGCGATCTGAGGCAATGCCTGCACGATGCCCTGCAAGAGGTTCGTGACCATCGTCAATCCGGTTTGCAGGAACGACGGCAGTCTCGACGTGACCCACGATTGGAACTGGGCGAGCAGCTGGGGCAGGCTCGTCGTAATCCATGTCGTCGCGCCGGTCAGCAGCATCGTGCCGAGCTGTCCCAACGCGCCGAGCACGGGCGGAAGTATCTGCATGACCAATGCCGGCAGGGTGCTGCCCAATGATGCGAACAGTTGCGGCAGTGCGGCGGTGATGCCGGTGATGATCTGCGCGATGCGCGGACCCACGTTCTGGATGACCGTGCCGACCGAATCGACCAGCTGCTTGGTCAATCCGTTGATGTCGGCATTGTCCTTGCCGAGCTCCGCCAGCCAGTTCTGCCATGCGGCCTTCATCATGTTGACGGAACCCTCGATGGTCTTCGCGGCCTCATCGGTGGTGGTGCCGGTGATGCCCATCTGCTGCTGCATGATGTGGATGGCCTGCACCACGTCGGAGAACTTGTCGATGGACAGGTCGCCCATCTCCCCGTTGGCCTGCTTGACCTTGTTCGCGTCCTGGATCAGACGCTCCATCTCGGACTTGGTACCGCCGTACCCGAGCTTCAGATTGTCGAGCATGGCGTAGTTGCCGCGCGCCAGACTCTGGTAGGTCTGTTGGATGGTCTCGATGTCGGTGCCCATCTTGTTGGCGTTGTCCGACATGTCCTTCATGGCGGTGTCGCCGAGTTCCGCAGCCTTCGCGGTGTCGCCTCCGAGCGAGCTGATCAGCGACGCGGAAAAGCTCGTGACCTGCTCCATGTACTCGTTAGCGCTGATTCCTGCGGTCCTGTACGCGTCCGCAGCGTTCTTCTGCACGGTTGCGGACGCGTCCTTGAACAGCGTGTCCACGCCGCCGACGGCCTGCTGCCAGCTCGCATACGCGTCGAGGGAGCTCTTGCCGACTCCGGCCAAAGCCGCGACGGCGGTGCCTACGCCAGCCAGTCCGACCGTGGCGACGCCCTTCAACGCGCCGACGGCCTTGCCGGACATGGAGCTGATCGCATTCCATGCGGTGTCTGCGCCGCTTTTGAGCTTGGAGCCTATCGCCGACGCGACACTGCCGGCGGCTCCGGGAATCTGCGACAGTACGCCGCCGACCGCGCCGCCGACGTTGCCGAGATAGCCGCCGATGGCATTGCTGACGTTTTTGAAAGGTGCTGGGATCCTTGCCGCGATGGCCGAGCTCATCGCGGAGAACTTCGCAGACAATGGCGCGGTAAGACGTGACGCGGTGGATTGCATGGCAGCGCCGGCAGCGCTCATGCCATCGCGGGCTTTCGTGGCGATGCCGGAGAACGCCGACGTTGCCGCGTTTTTGACCCGTCCGAACGCGCCGGAGACCGGCTGGACGATGGTCGCGCCAAGATTCTTGAACGCCGCTCCGAGCGAACCGGCTGTCTTCTCGCTGCTGGAAGCGAGATTGTCCTGAGCATCCTTGAGCGCCTTCTGCGCGTCCTTCAACCGGTTCTCGGCCTGCGTCGCCCGGTCGGTCATGGTGGACAGCTTCAGCCGCGCCTGTTCGAGCCTGATGGTCGCGGCCTCGGCCTGCGTACTGCCCTCACCATGCTTGGCGACGGCATTGGCGACGCTCTCCTCGGCGGCACGCACCTGATTCGCCGCCGCCTCCTGCTGGAGCATGGCCTGACGGTATGCGGCCGTGGATTTCGCCACGTCACGCTCATAGGATTTCAGCACATCCGCGCTGAAATCGTTCGCCGACTGTCTGAACCCGTTTTTGAACGCGCGTCCGAACAGTCCACCGCTTTTGCCGCCGTCCATACTCGAATCGAAGGTTTTCGACGCGGCCTTGCCGCTCGCGCCGACCTCCTTGTTGACCGCGCTACGAAAACCCCTCATCGAGGGGAAAACGCTGATGTGCGCGGAACCAAGTTCGCTGCCGAACGCCATGCGGCACCTCCACTATTCAGTTTTGTCCAAAATCAGTCCTCGTAGAGCGTCTGGAACACCGGGCTCATGCTTTTGGTCTGTTCGCGCAGCCGCTCACGCTCGGCCTTCTCCCTGTCCGCCCGCAATCGTTTCGCAAGCGAATCGAAAGGCTTCGGATACTCGTCGCTGCCAAGCGCGTAGACGACCGGTATCTCACCCCACCGGGCCGGATAATCCAAGCCGTTGAGCTCCGCGCCCGTGTAGGTAGACGGATCGCCGATAATCTGCTCGAGGAGCGCTATCGCGTCGCCGTAGCGGAGCCTGCCGCCAAGATCGGCCTGCAGACTCCACCCATGCGCCGTGAAATCGGCTCGGATCACGCTCCCGTGGTCGGCGAGCTGGCGGGCGAACCATTGGATTTTCCCAGTGAGGTGCCCTGCGCGCGCACCACCGCGTCGCCATAGTCGGACAGGAGGTTGAACACGACCTGCACCGGTTCGCCGTTCAGCGCTTTCGCCTGTTTGTCGCCTGCGAAGGCACTCAGAATGCGTTTGAGCTGTTCGACGCTTTCCGTGTCATCGGACGTGTTCGACAGTCTGGTGAAATCGTCGATGCTCATCGACAATGGAAGCTTGTACGTGCGGCCGCCGGGCACGAGCGCCCAATACACATCGCCCTTGATGATGTGGCGCACCTTGTAGTTCTGCGCGATGGAGGCGAACGCCTCCTCATCGTTTTTTTCCGTCCACTGGTCGAAATCCTCGACGGTCGGCTTGAAGTCGGTGGAAGTGGAAGTCATTGTCTTGTCCTATCTGCTTTTCGCCTGCCTGCCGTGAAAAAAGAAGATTCCCGGACCGCGCAGACAGGCGAGATGGGCGGTCCGGGAAGATTTTCGTCCGCCGGTCAGGCGGCGCGTGCGGTGACGGTAACCGTCAGATCGGGTGAGGTCACGCCGCCATACGTGGCGTTGATCCTCGCGCTCCCGGCCTTGACGGCGGTGAGCGTGCCGCCATCGACGGTCGCCACGCCGGCATCCTTGGATGTGAACATGGCCTGTCCGGTCACGTCCACGGTGGTCTCGTCCACATGGGTGGCGACGGCCTTGAGCGCGAGCTTCGCGCCTTGGACGACCGACGGCCTCGTATTGCCGTCAGCCGAAGTCACGGCCACCGCCGTCACGCTTTTGGGTCGTACCAGCTTTCGATCCAGCGCGTGTTCGGATGCTCAGGATCCACATACAGCGGGTCCTTCATCCATTCGACGGTGAGCTCGCGGCCTGTGACCGAGCCACGCTCCTGCTGGTCCGGTTCGTTGCCGGTGACCTGCACGACGCCGGCACGACGATGGACACGGCCGGTGTCGAACGTCTCCTCCTCGTACACCATCCACTTCGCATCCTGGATGATGTCGGCCACGTGGTAGACGCCATTGGAGTCCGGCTCGCCGATGGTTATCTTGCGGGTCAGCGCATTGTTCTCGGCCGGACTGAAAGTCTGCGTGAGGCTGGTCGCCAACGGCCGCTTCTTGTACCCGTCCTGCAAAAACTCCAGCGGGTCGTCGCCGTCGCGCGAATCCTGATTGCCGCCGTCGGACTTGACGAGTCCGATGCATGCGGTCGACCGATTGTAGGCGGCCGGAAGTTCCGTCGTCGCCTTGCTGGATGCGATCATTTCCGGCGTGATTCTGTTTTCGGTGGAGTATGGGACGATCATGATGGCTGCGGTGACGAGCGCCTCCACCTGTCCCAGATCCATGCCCTGACTGTCTTTGGCCATGGTGATTCCTTCCTTATGGTTGTCTGATTCCGGCCGTCGAATATTCGACGGTCATGTAGTAGCGGCACCATGCCGCGTCCTCGCCGACCGGGTACGGGCCGTTGCATCCGTCAGACACGACGGCGCAGATGCGGCTGCCTTCGGCGAATCCGATGAGGATGCCGGGCTCGCCGGTCAGCACGCCGTACACTCGGCCCGCCAGATCGCGGCATGGTTTCGTGTCGTTGCGCGTCCATCCGAGCACGTTGACGCCTATCGACCTGTCGAACGTCACGCGGTCGGCGGATTGCGTGCCGCCGTCATCACGCACGACCACGAGCGGATAGGAGCCGTCGTAATCGTCAGGGATGCGGTTCCCGACCTGCAGGCCCGCGACGTCCGTGATATTGGAGCGCAGCCAGCCGGTGAGGAACAGTTCGAGGTCGGGTGGGATGACGCTTGCCATCAGACCCTCGCCTTCTTCAGCGCCTTGGCCAGATTGCCGGTCTGCGCCTCCACGAGCAGGGTCTTCGGGTCGTGGCCGACGACCATGACGGTCGTTCGGTGCTCCCTTTTGACCTCCTCTATGCCAAGCCCATCGCGGTATGCGCCTGTTTCAACCGGAGCGGACGCCTTCGCGTAGGCGAGTGCCCTGTTTGCGGCCAGCGTGGTGAGCGACTTGACTCCGGCGCTGTTGAGAATCTCGTCGAAGAATTTCGGGTTGAAGTCGACCGATATCCTGCTTTTCGCCATTTGTTTAGCCCTTTCTTTCCGTCAGCCGGCATTCCAAGGTCGGACGCCACCCGGTGAACGCGTTCGCGTCCTTCGAGGGGAATCCGTCGACTTCCCACAAGCGTCCGTCGTCGGGGTCTGCGCGGATCCGGTCGCCGATTTTCACGTCGGCTGTCGGGTCCGGGATGGTGAGGTACGCCGTGGATGCGGTCTGCGTGTCGAGCGTGTCTGGCGTGCGCGTGCTGGAGCTGGATGAGAGCGCGCCCATGATGGCGAGCTCGTCAGGAGGCACGCGCCAGTCCGGCTCGTTCTGCGCCGGATTGTACGGGTTGGCCTTGCGTTTGGCACGCAGTCGCATGAAGCGCGTGGCACCAGCCATGGCGAAAGCGCCGCTACCGGCATCCAGATCGTCAAGCAGGCTCATGGCAAGCCTCCCAGCTTGTAGGGTTTGAGCTTGTCCTTTTCGTCCTGCATGAGCGACACCACATCGTATGACGCGTTGCTGCCGTTGGTGGACTGCGAGGTGACGAGCCCGAGCGGGCTCATGCCCGCTCGCTTCGCGGCGCTGATGAGCACCTGCTGCACGTCCGGAGCCTCATTGTATCCCGCGTGAATCTCGTAGCGGATGGCCGCGATGCCAACGGGAAAGCCACCCGAAAGCGACTCCACGAGACCCGTCTCCGGGTCATAGGCGTAGGCCAGCTTGTTGCCGTCGCGGTCGGTCAATGATTCGATGCTCGTCACATGACGTGCAGGCAGTCGAATAACCGTGCCGCCACGAGTGTTAATCACACCAGATAACGCCGTGTTCGGCATGACATGCCAGCCACATTCACGGCGGATGGCCGCCTGCGCGGCACGAAGCCGAAACCTCGCGTCATCCTCGAAGGCCGAGGGGTCGGCAATCATGTCGGGAATCACATTCGCATCATTCATGCCGACCTCCCTCTCAGTGCGTCTTCAACGCGCCTGAGGCCACAAGCCCGGACACAAGAGCATTGACACGCTGCGCCAGATCGTTGTACGCGGTCACGAGCGCGTCGTACTCCGCCTTCGTCGGAGCGGTGGAGGCCGCAGCCGCGACTGAGGCGTTCGCAGTGCCGGAGATCGTGACATTCGCCAGCTTCACGCCACCAAGAGTGTTCTCAGCGGCGGCGGGAAGCACATACGGAGTGGAAGTGGAGCCGACGTTCACCGGATTGTCGTTGCCGTCAACGAAGAGCACGTCCTCGATGTACGTCGAAGCGTCCACCTTGGCCTTGGATGTGTCGGCCAGCCGATACTGCTTCACGGTTCGCCTCACTTTCCGGCCTTGCCGAGCGTCACCTTGACGAAAGCCTTCGGATACTTGACCTGCAGGGCGAGGCGTTCCTTGACTCGGAACGTGATCTTGTCGTTGGTGAAGTCGTTCTCATGGCTGTTGGTGGATTCGACGGTCAGACCGCCCTTGCGGTAGATGGTGCCGCCTGCCTTGAACGCGCCGACGAGTACGGTTCCCTTGGTCATCGCCTCGGTCACGACTGTGCGCAGCCCCCACAGCGGCGGGTTCTGCATGATGCCGCCGTTGCCGTACTGTCCGGCGAAGAAACCGCCACCGAAATACTGGCCGTTCGCATCCTTGGACAGGCGGATTGCCTGATAGTCCGCCGGATTGATGACCACGGCGTCGGCGGAGAAGCCGGTCGCGGTGGCGATATCCGTGGTGGCCGCGAAGATGCGGTCGGGGTCGGAATCGTTGGCCTGCGCCTTGGTCTGGATTTCGCGGTTCAGGATGCCCCTGAGATTCGGGTCGGTGCCGTTGCCGGACAGGAGCTGAATCTCCTCCTGCAGCTTCAGGTTGTACTGGGCGTGCTGGTTGATCTCGGACACGACGAACGGCAGGTCTTCGGCCATGTCGTCGGTGATCTTCCACCATGCGGCGATCTCATGCAGGCTGTCGGACACCCAAGACGGATCCGGAAGGTGGATCTGCGGCTTCTGCCCGCCCTCGGCGACGGTGGTGGCGTTGCCTTCGAACGCGCCGTAGACCGGGTATTTGATGGTGGTGCCGCTCATGGTGCCGGAGGCGAACAGGTCGGCGATGACGAGCGGACGCTCATACGGCCATACGCCGTTCTGGTCGGTCTGGGTGAGATACGGCGCGTAGGCTCCGGACGCTCCGCCTGTGGCCTGAGTGTCGGAAGCGGCCTTGAATTCCGGAGTGGAGAACAGTCCTCCCTTGGTGGCGAGCACGCTCAACCCCTTTTCCTGCAGGGACTTGACGTAGAAGTCGCCGAGGGTCTTCGCCTCGACGCCCTTGTGCTCGGTCTTGGACGCTCCGGCGAGCTTGTCGAGACCTTCGCCGGCCTCCTTGAACAGGTCGATGCGCTCCTGCAGCTTCTTCGCCTCGGCGTAATGCTGCTTCAGCTCCTCCTGCTCCTTTTCGGTGATGTTATCCATTCCCTTGGCGAGGATGGACTGTGCCGCCTTCTTCTCGGCGGCGAAATTGTCCATGAGATTCATGGCACTCCTTTCGGTTAATGTTCCAGCGAGAAGAAGTCGCTGATGGTCTTGTATTCCTTGGCCCACTGCGGGTCAAAGCTTTTCTGGTCTTTCCTCTTCGAATCGTCCGAATCATCGGTGGAAGTGTCTGTGGGGTCGGAGTCATCCGTGTCATCGTCCGGCTTCTTGTCGGCGGAATCGATGCCGTCCAAGACCTCATGCAGACTGTCGAGCGCCGCACGGAGCTTGCTTTCGTTCGAAGCGCTGATCGCTCGTCCGCTCTTCACCTCAAGCACCTCCGCGCCCTGATTCGCGGCCACCTGCACAAGGGAAATCTCAAACAGCTTCAGCTGGCGAATCTCACGGTATCCATCCCACGCGCTCTTGCCGTCCTGCACGAATGCGGTCTCCTCGGCGATGTAGCCGATGCTCATCTGATGGATGAGCCCGCGTTTCAGCAGGTCGTATGCGCGCTTGCCTTCCGGCAGGTCAAGGTCGAGATGGGCCGTGACCAGCAGGCCATGCTCGTCCTCCACCGCGCTCAACGTCTCGCCGATGATGTCGGTGGGCTTATCGTCCTTGTGCTGCCAGTGGATCGGGATGCCCGCGCCGGTGCCGCCGTAGTCGTTCTCCAATGTTCCGGCGAAAGCGCCCTTGACGATCACGTCATCGTACAGGTCCTTGTCCCAGGTGCTGGCGTAGCCGCTGAACACTCCCTCGCCTTGACTGTCATCAAGGGATTTCAGCTCGAAGCCCTTGAAATCAAGCCTCATGATGTTTCCTCCTTGGTGAGCGCGTCCCACTCGGCGTGGAATTGCGCGTCATATCGGTAAAGCCGTTTGAATTCGGCGAGCATCGCCTTCGCGTCCTCGCCGTTGACTGGATTGTTCTCCTGCGCGTTCTGCGTCCGACCGCCGTCTTGCGGGCTGGGCTGCCCGCCCTCGCTGACGTTCAACGGCGTTATGAGCTGGTCGCCTCCCGGCACGCGAGGCATGTCCAGAATCTGACGTGCCTGATTCGTGGTCATGAAAGGACGTCCGGTAGCCGTGGAAAGCGCCTGATACTGTTCGGACGTGGTGCCGCGCAGTTTCGCGTCCACGTTCGCCCTGATGTAGCAGTCCGGCTCGCCCACGGCCTCGGGAAGGCTGAGATTCAAGGCTTCCTCAAGCGCGACGATGTATGGCATGAGCTCCACGTTCCAGAGCTTCTCCTTGTAGGCGCTGATGTTGGAATTCGTGCCGGTTCGGAATCCGATGTTCTCCGGCGAGATTTGGAAGGCGTTGCATACAGCGATGTTGATTCGGTCGCGCGCCTCCAAATCGTTCACGTCCACCGGTTTGAAGACATTGTCCAAAGGGCGCATCTCCATGCCGTCCTTCAGGACTGGCCAGCCGCCCTCACGCCCGCCATTCTGGATGAAATTACGCAATCCATTGGTGAAGTCGTCGTAATCTTCCTGCGACAGCCACGGCATCTCCTTCGGCCGGAAGATGTAGCCTCCGGCCTGCATGCCGTTCTTGGCGATGCCACGCCGGTAATTGGCCATCGCCTTCGCCTCCGCCAAGAGCGGACGAAGCACGTTGGTCATACTATCGCCGAACTGGAGGCCGGAGATGAAGCCGACGTCCAAATGCACGCGTGGATCGGGCAGATCGAAATGCATGGCCTGCTGACTGTCCATCGTCAGCAGATTCACGCCGGTGATCTCGCCGAAAGCGTTGCCGGAAAGCTGATAGCAGTCCGACGGTATGCGCCTGAGTGTGAAACGTCCACCGTTCACGCCTAGGAGCATGAGCCACCGGTCATCGAGCAGCATGTCACGAAGCAGCGTGCTGATGAAACGGTAGCGGGTCATTCCAGGAAGAGGAGAAGGACGCTTCATCAAATCGGCAAGAGCGCCGTCGGAGACTTCCTCGGCATCCCCATCGGCGTTCTTCCGATACACCTTGAATGGCAGCGAGGCGATGTTGCGGGTGATGAAGTCCACCACGACACGCACCGCATACTCCCTGCAGTAGGCGCCGGACGCGTACCCGTAAAAGTCCATGTCGGACGGCCAACTGTCGCCGTTGGCGAGTGGAATGCTTGTCGCTGGCGTCGGATGTGCGTCTGCCTCGGCCATCTTCATGCCGATAGCTGCTGCGTTATTGTGGAGGAGCCGGTCAAGGAATCCCATCAATACTCCCCTCTTTGTGAAGAATCTAGAATCTGACCCTCACGCCTTGCGAGGGCTCGTATTTCGGTTTAAGCGTTTCAGCCTGCATGGTCTCCAACGCGTATAGCGCCTGCGATTCGGCCACTAGGCCGCTGATCTGCAATGCGGACTTGGTGCGGTCCCACACCTCGACTTCGCCGAGCCTTCGGGACACGGCCACGGAAACCTGCTGTTCGATGGCGGGCTGCGGAAGATGCCGTAGCTTGCCCTCGCGCACGCGGTCGTGGAAGCGGCCGCAGCACGCGCCCAGCCGGAAGCCTTCGATGAGATGCACGTTCCAGCCTTTTTCGGTGAGTGGATCGATGAAGTCCACTGCCGGACAGCCCTTGCCCTGCACGGCGATCTCCGTGACATGCGGCCAACGCTCCTGCAAAAGGTCAAGATAATGCGGCACCCACAGCATGCCGTCACGGCGAGCGATCAACTCCACGTGCGGCAACCCGTCCGCACGCATTCCGGCAGCGGCCACATACGTGGTCTTCCTGTCCGCGCTCGTGTCCACGGACAGCACCACTCGATTCTCGTCCGGAATCGTGGAACGCGAGTCGATGCCGCTGGCCCACATTTTCGGGTTGATGAAAGGAATGATGTCAGCCGTCACCCACTGGCACAGGACCTCGGTGCGGAAAGCGGCCTCGGTCATGCCGTCAATATCGGAACGAACCGACATGACGGTCATCGGACCGTAGCCGAGCGACGGATTCGCCTGCCGGATAGCGTCGGCATCATCCACCGGACACTTGTCAGGCGCAGACCACTCGAAATATCCGAAGCTGCCATCCTGTTCGCCGGACAGGAACACGTCGGCCGGATCGCCACCGTCGGCGCCCAGACGAGTCCACTCGTCAACAAGCTTACGACCCTTGTCCACCTGCTTGCGCAATGCCACGCTGCGATAGTCGCCAGCGTTGGAAATGCCCCACAACTGGCTCGACCAGACGGCCTTCGTGGTCTGGCTGACGGCATTCCAGCCATCGTCCGTATGCTGCTCACGCAACTCGTCGAACACGACGCGGGCGGCGCTCTTCGCGCGGATGTTCTTATCGGCGCGGACGATATACCGAGCCTTGCTCCTCGTGATGATCGCTTCCTCGCCGTTGGTGTTGACGAATTTCTGCGTCATCGCGGCGAGATCGGGAATGACCAGATCCTCTTCCTCATCGGTAGAAGGCTGAGGATTGCACCACTCCTTGACCTGATTGTACGGGCCTTTCGCATTGTCCAACGTCTGCGCGGCACCGACCACCAGAAATTTAACTGGCGGCACACGGTCGGGATGCTTGTTCGAATCGACGAACAGCCACCATGCGGCCAAAACGCCCATCAGCGTGGTCTTGCCATTCTGACGGGCCACAAGCACAATCACCTTGCGAAAACGGTAACTGCCATCCTCCAGCAGCTCCAAGGCATGCACCAGCAGCCACTGCTGCCAAGGATAAAGATGCACGTGCAGCATGATCTCCGCGAACGCGATCACCGAGAACCCATTCGAGGTCTCCTTCGTCAACGGCCTGAGCGGCGGCGTGAAGATGCGCGGCAGGGTCACACCATGCCTCTCATCGTCGATGGCACCGAAAATCGTAAGACTCTCAGACGCCATCGGACACCTCCTAGCCGAAACGCTTCATGAAATCATCCATCTGCACGACCTTGTCACTCCTACGCGCCTCGGCCTTCGGCTCAGGCTTCGGCTTCGCCGGACGCCCCACCTTAGCCGGAGCATCCACCGTCAAACCAAGGCTCTGGCAATACTTGAGAAAAGTCGGCAATGAGACGTTATCCAATTTCCCGTGCTCATCAATGAAACCCGTCTCGCGAACCGAATCAATCCGAGCCGCAAGCACGCGAGCAGCGGCAACCACCGCCGAATTCACGGCCTTGAGGTCGGTATTCTTCAGCGAACGCTCCAAAGCCTCCGCCACCGAACTCTTCGGAAATTTCGCAGCCATGAAAACGCCTCCTTCGCGCGCGACCCATCAACAAAAAACATCATCGGGGAGAGAAAGACCAACCACGCGGACAGTGGGTCGGTTCGGGGTGGTTTTCAGGATTCCACCGCCCCTACCCCGTCGGGGTTGGTTTCGAATGCTGTTTTGAATGCTTTGATTGCGTTTGTGAATCGTGTGATGAGTTCGTCTGTGCTTGGTGGTTTTGGAGTGATGAGTGTGGTGTATCCGCCGCCGACCTTGAAGGTGTTGACCTCGGTGTGGGTGACTTTGACTGGAATGTTGACGGTGAATGAGCCGATTGGGAATGTCTTGTCGCTGATTGTGGCGCTGAGCTCTAGTGTGACTGGCTGCTGTGGCATCATCGCCTCCTTGCTCATGCTGTCTTGATCCATTGTCTGCTTAGTGTTCCGATTGGTGCTGGCGGGTCACTGTTGCCTCTGAGTCGGTTGCAGCTGGTGTGGCTTGGTTTGAAGCCTGCCGGGTCGAACTGCAGCTCGGGGTGCTTCGAGACGGGATAGAGGTGATCCAGATTGAATGAGTCATCGCTCGTGTTCTTCGTCGCCTCGTAGTCGATTGGCATTCCGCAGAGCCAGCAGACTGCATGGCTCGCCTTGCATTGGGCGAAGAATGCGGCCTTGTCCTTCTCGAATTGGCGTGTGGTCTTGCGTGTCCGTCCGACCATGAATCGTCTACCTTTCGGCATGTTGCGTTCATTCGACTTGCAAAACTATAGATATTATGTTACTATAGTTATATCGGCCAATGAAAGGAGGTGAACATGAAATGGACGGACATCGTAAGCGCCATCAGCTCGGTGGTGAGCAACATCATCGCACTGGCGGCGCTGGTCATCTCGCTCAGAAGGCCACCTAGGCACGGCAGATGACAAGAGGGTTCCGAGCACTCCTATTGCCCGGAACCCTCCGGTTCCATCCTATTTCATGACCACTATGAAGACAAGCACCATATTCGCGGCATGCGGCATCATATGCGGCCTGACGTCGGCTACGCTCGGCTTCGCCGGAAAACCATGGCAGGCCGGACTGTTCGGACTCGCCGCGGGCATCTGGAGCATCGCCACACTCCTCATGGACAGAAGGGGCGGCAATGACGACTGAATATCTCGGCGTCAAGCAGGTCGCCGACCGTCTCGGCATCACTCCGGGTGGACTGCTCAATTTGAAGCTGCCAGAGCCTGACGTGCTGATCGGCCGCACGCGCGGCTGGTCGGCCGAGACCATTGACGAGTGGAACGCGAAGCGTCCCGGCCGAGGTGTCGGCGGAGGAAGGCCACGCAAGAACAAAGCATAGATACGCGAAAACCCAGCCACATGAGCTGGGTTTTTCGATACTAATCCACTGACATTATGCGGTCACAGTTAGCTCTTTGTCAAGTCCGCCACTGATGACGAGCCGGTAGACGCTGCTGTATGAAATGCCTTGGGGCGTGACATCAAGCTTGCCTCGGGATTTCCACACGGTGAGCGTATGCCTTTTGACGGTGATTCCCGCGTCCGTGAACACCTTGGCTATCTCAGCCGCAGACCCGCGCCTGGAATCATCCCAACACAACGTCTTGAGCCTACGCAGTTTAACCGTCTGCGCTCGCTGTTCCCTCCCGCAGACCGGGCATGTCACCCACTGGTCTGCTGCCCCAGCGGTGAGCATGGTCTCGCATAGTTCGCAGGTGCCGATTTCGCGGCGTTGCTCCGGCGGGTCCAGCGCAGCATCGACTTTGCGTGCGATGCCGTCAACGACGTGCATGTAGAAGCCCGCGTCCGCGAACGTGGCGAGCCTGGGGTGGCCTGCGCATGCGATGAGCGTGGCCTTCAGATCCTCGTTGCGTTTGTCTTTGCGCCAGTCCAAGGCGTCGATGCCGTCGAGGCAACGCCATAGTTCACGGGCCGTGGCGTCGAGCATGTCGATCAGGTCGAGCACGTCGAGCCTGATTGGAGTCGGGGGAGTGGCGGTCTGGATGCGCACGGGCGAATGCCCTCCCGGATGCAATGTCGCGTCGAGGCTGTCATGCAACGGCGTGACATCACGCGCCAAGCGCAATAATGTGCCTGCGAAGCGCATCTCGCACGTCTCGCACAGCGAACACCCCTCTTCGGTCATCGTCCTGCAGTTCTGGCAGTTCATGCTGAGCCCCTTCCGGCTGGTCGGCTAGAATAATGCTTGGATCTCATCGCCCTGGCCGACCTTGTTGGTTGGGGTTTTCTCATGTTTGAGCCGCGAATACGGCATGTTCCAGATTCGTTTGAACTCCTCTATCTCGCGTTTCGTGAGGTTGCGTCCGCCCCACGGCTTGCCCGGCGGACGGTCTCTTTTCGGCGGCTTGAACGGCTTGGCGCTCACTCTTGCCAAGCGGCACATGTGACCAGCGAGGTATTGGCCGTCAGGCCTGATGCCCGCACTCCCGCTCACGCTGCGCAGCAACGGATAGCCGACTGATGGCAGCCAGACAACCCGCGTCAACGGCCGGCCGAGGATTATCGCCACCGTCAGGTCATCACCCTCCACAAGTCCGCAGTCCCACGACTCCCACACGCTCTCCCTGTCCTGAATCACATACAGGCCACACCCCTCGCAGACCGTGACCACGAGCGGGCTGGATTTCGGGATGAACGCGCGAAGCCATGCTGGTTTGCGTTCACGGGCGCGTGGCCTGCTCACTCCTCCATTGCCTTTCTTCTTGCCGCGTCGAACGCGATTCTGATGATGTTCTCCATCCACGCGCCGGGGAGCGTGATGAACTTTCGGGTTTCGGCCATGGCGGCGACAATCTCCTCTTCGGTGATTTCGCGTGACGCTCCGGCCTTGTATCCCTGTCCCCAAGCCCACTGCAGGCCACTGTCGATGCACGACGGGTCACGCTGCTTCTGCGCCTCGATTTCACTGCTGATGATGCTCATGCTTTCTCGCTTTCGGTCGTGTAACAGTTCGCGTCGAGCCAGTCGGCGATGGTTCGAAAGTCCTTGGCCCACTGAATCCGCGTCTGGCGTTCCCGCTCGTCCTTGGGGATCGGCTTCGGAATGTCAAAATCGAGTACCGAGTATTCGGATTGTTTTAGGAAATGGCTGCGGGCTGGTCTGCCTCGATGCTGAGGGACTTGCCTGTAGTTGACGATTTGGAGGATGTGCAGCATCTCCAATGCCTTGGCCGGGTCGAAGTTCGGAGTGTCGGGATTGCCGTCGAACCGCTGACGCAGCTCGGGCACTGTGCCTTCGCCGTTGCCGAGCTCCCATGCGGTCTCCTCGATTTGCTCTCTGAATGTGAGTGACATTTTGGGCTCCTTTGGTTTGGGAAAATCTAGTGTCGTTGAGGGGTGTTTTTGGTCTTTCCGGAGGGGCGAGCCGTAGTTTTTCCCACACCCGGACACACACGTAGTGTGTCCGGGGAGTGTGGGGAAAAACTAGACTCGATGGCTCAGTTTTTCCGGGAAAAACTCGGAAAAACTGGGAAAAACGGGAAAAACTAGATTTCGAGGTGGTTTTCGTCATCCAATTCACTCGCCTCCTCCCTGCTCATACGGTCCACATAGGCGTCGGATTTCGGGTCGTCTATCTGCCGGTACGGTCGGACGGATTTGAATATCGAACGATTGTTGCGTCCAGAGCGGTTCGAGACGAAACCCTCCTGCAGGAGCAGGCTCACGGCTTTGCTCATGACGGCGGTACGCGCTCCGGAACCGTCTTCCTTCAGTGCCTTGAACAGTTCGGACTGGTTCGGTTCTTCGAGTGAGTCCTCCAGCATGCGGCTGATGCGTTCCATCAGTCCGGTGGGTCGGAAGTCGTCGCGTTTCGCCTGTCGGTCTTCGCTGGGCATCATGTTGGGGCGTGCGATGGTGACGCGCATGAGTTTCGGATCCGTGCTGTTGATTTCGATGCGTGCGGCTTCGCGCAGGTGGCTGCCGTTGCTGCTCCAGCTGACGGCGCAATGCTCCTCGATCTCGCTGATGCGGTCCTTGCCTGATTTGATGACGATGGTGCCGCGCACGCCCTTGCCGACTGGTTTGGTCATGTCCACCGAGTAGCTGATGCCGTCGATGAGTGCGAGTTTCTGCATGCTGCCGCCGGCGTAGCGGCCCCGGTTGTCCTTGCTTTTGACGACGTGGTCGATGAGTACGACCGCTGGCCCACAGGCGCTGATGAGTCGTGGCATGGTGTTGTACCAGGCGGCGATGTCGTCACCGCTGTTGCTGTCGAGGCCGGCGTAGGCGAGGCAGCTGGTGACGCCGTCGATGATGGCCAGCGTGGCCGTGTCCGCGTAGTCGAGGGTTTCCTTCCAGCCGTCGAGGCTGGTGGGGCTGCTCGGCTTGGCGCTGGGCCGCACGTAGTGGAAGTGAGCCACTATCTGCTCGCCGGTCACGCCGAGCAGCAGGAGGCGTTTGACCACGTTGCGCGCGCTGTCCTCATAGTCGATGTAGATCACGTCATGTCCTTGTTTGAGTTCCTGGGCGGCGGCTATCTGGGCGAGCATGCTTTTGCCGCAGCCGGGTTCGCCGTGCAGGTCGTTGACCGCGCCCCTATAGAAGAGGCCTTGGCCGTCCTCTCGTTGGAACACGGTGGGCGTGGGCGGCAGTTCAATGCCGGAAGCGAGCTGGGTGAGGTCTTCGAACTGCCAGCTGGAGGAGACGTTTTTACTTGCCTCGTGACTTTCCATTGAACCGTTTTGAACCGATGCGACGGGTGTTGAACCGGCTTGAACCGGCATTGTTCCAGTGTTTTGAACTGCTTCCGGGTGACTTTCCTCCATTTGACTCGCAGCCGCGTTTTGGGTGAGTTCGTCGAACTCGCCGGGCGTCATGCGTTCGATTTTCGACTGCTCGCACGGATCAGAGTGGGATTGCACGCCGTTGACCTTCTCCATCGCGCCACTGAGAATGCTGGCCCATTCGCGTGCCGCCTCACGCTCCTTGCCTTGACGGTCGGGGGCCACCTCGGCGATGAACCGTGGCTTCAATTGGTTGATGGCGTCGAGAGCCCCCCGGTGTCCCTCCTGCGCGAAGTTCACCAACGCCCAGACGGCCTGCAGCGTGGTGTCATGCCTTGAGCCTTTGCTTGCCGGGTTGGCGAGCGTCTTGTTGAGGAACGTGTTGACCGCCTTGCACATGCGGTCGTCGTATTCCCTTGAATACGAGGGAGTTAAAGTGGTCGAATTCGACACTCTGTCGGGTTTGCGCAGGTAGTCCACCCACTTCCATGGCAGTGTCGCCAAGTCGCCGATATGGGGGAGCGTGCCGGAGAATGCGCCGCTTGGCGTGTACCAGCAGTACATTTCGCCGCTCGGGTGGATCGACGGCCAGACCACGGAATACCGGTGGCCGGGCTGCAGGATGTCGACGCCCTCGATGGCGCCGCCCTTCCACGCGAGCCCTTCGGGCACCTTGTAGAACAGGTGGCGTGCCGGCGAATCGATGCCGTGCGACGTGCTGCTCCACGTGGCCGGCAATGCTCCCAGCTCCTGGCTGAGTTCGCTGATGCCTTTCGCCCCGTCTGCCTTGACCTGGTGCCCTTGTTCGGCGTCGATGTCCAGAACCAATACGCCTTCGGGGATGACGATGCCCGTGTTCGCAGTCGGATCCGACTGCGACCAGAACCGCACCTGCTCGTCGGTGACGGGTTTGCGGCTGCGTCCAGTGAAACCGCTGGGTGGTGGGGTCTTGCGGCCTTCCGGCAGGGGGATGACCTGCATCCAGCCCGCCGCACGGTACAGTGGCGCGGCTGCCGCGTATCCGTAGATGTCGGTCATTCCTGGAACTCCTTTGATGTGATGTGAATATGTGTGGTGCCGTGCACGCCTTTGCATTCGTGCGGGCCGCTTGGATACGGCTACGGCTGTACGGTGGCCGAGATCAGTCCTTGTCGGAATCCTTGCTCTTGTGTCAGCCCAGGAGCACGAGCCTCACGCTCATGAGCTGCAGGCTTTCCGAGTCGACGTCACAAAAACCGGCCTGGTTGGAGGCGAGGGAATCCATGTCCTTCACCAGTTCAATCCACTGGTTCTGCAAATGTTTCAGCAGTTCGTCCACTAGAACTCACCTGTTTCCGGCATCTGTTCGGAACCCCCGTGGTTCTGGGGTTGCGCCTGGTCGGTGACGGCGGTGACCGCTTCGACCGGCACGCCCAACAGGGCGGCGATCTCCTGCGGCGGCTTACCCATGGCCTTCAACTGGTTGACCTTCATCGGATCCACCTGCTGCTGGCCGAGCTGCACAGGCTGAACAGATTGCTGCTGGCCCTGCTGTGCGGGCGGGTTCCACGGGTCGGTTGGGGCCGGCTGATACCCCTGATTCGGGGCCTGTGCCGCCTGCTGTGCGGCGTACTGCTGCTGCGGGTAACTTTGCTGGGGCTGCTGCTGGAAGGGCTGCTGTGCGGGCTGCTGGGGCTGGCCCATGGCGAGATCGGCCGGCGACTGGTGTTCGATCACGTATTCGAACAGTTTCGGCGGCTGCGGCAGATTGCCCTGCGGCCCGTAGCCGGTGAACGTGGCCGTGAACCGGTCGCCCGGTTTGACCTCACCGGCCTTCTTCAAACCGGCGTTGTGCAATGCCTGCAGCCATGCGCGGCGCTGCACGCCCCACCCCTTGATATAGACGGTGCGGCGTCCGTCATCATCCTCCACGTTCGGGTCGATGATGCCGGTGTCGATGGTGACCAATACCTGCAGGCGAGGCGAGCCGTCGTTCCAGAACGCCGGCTGCTTGGTCTGGAAGTCACGCACCTGGTTCGCGGTCACGTTCTCGATGATGCCGGTCACCCTCGTGCCCGGCATGCTGTCCTTCGTGAACGCGGACTTGCCGGACTGCGAGTCGATCTGGTTGAGCATCTGCTCCGCGCTCATCTTCGGAGCCATCGGAGCCGGCTGATAGCCGCCATACTGCTGCTGGCTGTAAGCCTGCTGTTGCGGATATCCCTGCTGGGGATAGCCGTACTGTTGCTGTGGTTGTTGACCGAACATTGTGTTTCCTTTCGTTATTCGGTGAACTGGTATTCGGATTCGATTAGGGGGATGAGTCGGAGCCACTTGTCGGGAACGTCCGGCCATGGCTTAGCGTCGAACTCGGGGAGCGCGCTCATGTCGGGCCAGACCCGGCCCTTGCATGAGAAGCATTTGTCGGGCCCGGCCGCCGGCAACTGTTTGATCCAGCTGTCGCGCACGTCGGGGCCTTCCGCCTGCTCCACGCAGTCCATGAGGTTGACGAGCAGTTGGGCGCGGCTCAACGCCCATTTGCCGGGCTCCGGGTCGAACCTCGTCTCCCAGGGCAATGCGTCGCCGAGACTGGTCTTGTTGCGGGGCAGGAAGTAGATGCAGTTGCGCTCCACTCGTTCGCCCTCGTTCTGCAGGCCCATGCCGTAGAGTGAGGCCTGTACCCGGTACTGTTGCGAGGGGCCGTGGGCCTTGACCTTGGTGACGGTCGTGTTGCCGACTATCTTCCAGTCGATGGTGCTGCGGGTTTTGCGGTCCCATAGGTCGATGCTGCCGGTCACGTCGTAGCCGCCGTGCAAACCCTGCAACCGGCCTACGGTGACCCGGTACTCCGAGCGCCAC